>Ga0187851_10000498_pt1 | contig 40235 bp, 37 predicted proteins | sample June2016WEW_6_10_FD_132997 | JGI IMG/M metagenome (GOLD analysis project Ga0187851, IMG submission 132997) | Peatland microbial communities from SPRUCE experiment site at the Marcell Experimental Forest, Minnesota, USA - June2016WEW_6_10 | ecosystem: Environmental > Terrestrial > Soil >...
ACAGCCTGCGAAAAACAGGTATAAAATTAATTACCGCTTAACAATTGACTTTTTTGTCTATATGATATTTAAAATAAATTGAGCCTGATAAGGGTGATTTTTTTATAAGGGGGAATGGTGGCGTGAAGATATTTGTCAAAAAAGGAGTGCTTGCCGATACAAAAAGCGAGGCAATTATACTGACGTTGTTTGAAGACAGCAGGAAATTGACTGGAGAGACGCTTGCGATTGATAAAAAAAGCGGCGGATTAATCAGCGAATTGATTGCCAGCCGCGATTTTGAAGCAAAGCCTTCTCAAATATCCGTAATTTATACCAGAGGAACGCTCCTATCAAAAAGAATAGCCCTGGTGGGCCTGGGAAAACAAAGTGAATTCAATCTGGAGAAACTTCGCGCCGCTTTTGCCAGAATCTCCGGGCATCTGCGTAATATGAATATCAAAGAAGCGGCAACTTCCATTAATCTAAATCTTATCCCCGGTAAAAAAGATCAGACAGCGCAGGCGGCGGCTGAAGGTGCAATGCTTGGGCTTTATCAATATACGCCGTATAAAACAGTTAACCGTGAAGATTTAAAAGATATGGAAAAATTAAATATTATCGCTGACGGGAAAGATTTTTCTTTGATTGAATCGGCGGTAAAAAAAGCGAGGATCATTGCCGGTGCCGTTTATTTCGCGCGCGATCTTATTTCCGCTCCGGCCAACGAAATGACGCCATCCATCATGGCGCAGAAAGCGCGTGAAATTGCCGCCAGAAAAAATGTGTCCTGCAAAGTTCTGGATAAGAAAAAGATGAAGGAAATTGGGATGAATGCTTTGCTGGGCGTTGCTTCGGGAAGCTGTGAGGAGCCGAAGTTTATTATTCTGGAATACGCGGGCGGCAAGAAAAACGCGGCGCCAATTGTGCTGGTGGGCAAAGGATTGACATTTGACAGCGGTGGAATTTCCATCAAGCCGGCCGATAAGATGGATGAAATGAAAACAGATATGTCCGGCGGAGCGGCGGTTATGGGAGCCATCATGGTGGCCGCGGATTTGCAGCTTCCCCTGAATATTACAGGACTCATTCCTGCCACGGAAAATATGCCGGGCGGTTCCGCCTTAAAACCGGGGGATATCTTAAAATCATATTCCGGAAAAACCATTGAAGTTCTTAATACAGACGCCGAAGGCCGCCTGATTCTTGCCGATGCTCTTGCATACGCATCCGTTTATAAGCCGGAAGCGGTTATTGACCTGGCTACTCTTACCGGCGCCTGCATAGTCGCTCTGGGCGATGATGTGATCGGCATGCTGGGAACGGACGATAAACTTAAAAAAGAAATAGATAAGGCCGCTCAAAATACCGGCGAACTTGTCTGGGAACTTCCTTTATGGGAGAGTTATCACGAACTTATAAAAAGCGATATTGCCGATTATAAAAACAGCGGCGGCCGGGCAGCCGGCACAATTACCGCCGCGGCATTTTTAAGCAAATTTGCCGGAGATTATCCCTGGGTGCATCTGGATATTGCGGGACCTGCCTGGACAGGCAAAGACAAGGCTTATGTTCCCAAAGGGGCATCGGGGGTTGGTGTCCGGCTGCTTGTGGAATTCCTGCGCAATCGTGTCCGAAAATAAAATATGCCTGCGCTTCTGGAAATAAAAGATTTAATGACGGTATTTGATACTGTCAGGGGAAGAATTAAAGCCGTTGACGGAGTCTCTTTAAAAATCAATTCCGGCCAGACTTTGGGAATTGTCGGCGAATCCGGATGCGGAAAAACAATGCTTGCCCTTTCGATTATGCGTCTGGTGCCCTCCGGCGGCAAAATCATCAATGGTGAAATAATTTTTTCCGGCCATGATTTATTGAAAATATCCCAGGAAGAAATGCGTGCGCGTCGCGGCAGTGACATCTCCATGATTTTTCAGGAGCCGATGACTTCGCTTAATCCCGTTTTTCGCGTAGGCGAACAGATTGCCGAGGCCATCCGGCTGCATCAAAATCTTCCGGCAAAGCAGGCGATGGATTTGAGTGTTGAGTTGCTTGGTGAGGTGGGAATTGCCGATCCGCAAAAACGGGCGCGTGATTATCCGCACAATCTCAGCGGCGGTATGCGGCAGCGGGTAATGATCGCCATGGCCATGTCCTGTAATCCCAAGCTTCTTTTAGCCGATGAACCCACGACGGCGCTGGATGTTACCATTCAGGCGCAAATTCTGGATTTGATTTCCTCTCTGAAGCAGAAAAATAATATGGCGGTTATTTTAATCACGCATGATTTAGGCGTGGTTGCTCAGGCCGCCCAAAAAGTTGCCGTAATGTATGCGGGCAAAATAGTGGAAAGTGCGGCAGTGGAAGTGATATTTGCCAATCCCCTCCACCCATATACCCGGGGGCTTTTGGAATCGATACCGGCAAGATGCGTGACATCGGCCCAAAGAGAAGATCATCTTAAAACGATTCCGGGCTCCGTTCCCAGTTTGTATGATTTAGCGCCGGGCTGCCGTTTTCAGGACAGGTGTCCTTACGCCGAGGAAGTTTGCTCGCGGATAGAGCCGCCGCTTTTGGAAATTGGAACGGGGCATCTTGTTTCCTGCTGGAAATACAGCCCCTCAAATAATAATCGGATTAGAGAGTAGAACATGCCCGATGTCCTTGTTGAAATTAGGGAGTTGAATAAAAAATATACCTTAAGCAGTGGTTTCTTTAATTCCACAAAGAGAATCATTTATGCGGTTAACAACATTGACCTGCAGATTTTTAAAGGCGAGACTCTGGGGCTGGTCGGTGAATCCGGTTGCGGCAAATCAACGCTGGCGCGTCTTATAACCAGACTGGAGAAGCCTTCCTCCGGGTTCGTGAATTTTAAAGGTGAAAACATTTATTCGTACGATAAAGAAGCGTTAAAATCGTATCGCCGTAATGTCCAGATAATTTTTCAGGATACTTATTCTTCGCTCAATCCCAGAAAGTCCGCCCTCGGTACGATTAAAGAACCTCTGACAATTCATCACATGGGCAATAAAACAGACCGCACCGAAGCGGCGCTTTCGATCATGGCAAAAGTCGGCTTAAGTAAAGAACAGGCCAATCGTTATTCGCATGAGTTCAGCGGCGGGCAGCGCCAGCGTATTGGAATCGCGCGGGCGCTTGTTTTAAATCCGGAATTAATTATTGCCGATGAGCCGGTTTCCTCTCTTGATGTTTCTATTCAGGCGCAGATTCTGAATTTACTCAAGGATTTAAAAAATGATTATAATTTAACATATTTGTTTATTTCCCATGATCTTAACGTCATTCGATTTATCTCCGATCGCGTTGCGGTAATGTATCTGGGTAAAATTGTCGAACTCGCTTTAAACCACGATATCTACAATCGCCCGCTCCATCCCTACACCCGTATGCTGCTTTCGGCTGTGCCGTCCTGTGATCCCGGCAGGAAAGAAAGAATAGTTAAAATAAAAGGAGAGGCCGGATTTGAAAATGATCAGGGCTGTCCTTTTCAGAATCGCTGTCCTTACAAAACTGATATTTGCGCGAGGATTGAACCGAAGCTGGAAAAATTAGATGAAGACAGCCTTTGCGCCTGTCACCGGGCCGGATCAATCTAGAGGGGTTATAATGCCGGAAGAAAAGATATATATAAAAAACGGATCTGCGATAATTGAAGCAATGTTTAGCAGGGCTTCGGGAGAAAAAGGCGTTGTAATTTGCCATCCGCATTCCCTGATGGGCGGTTCGATGTATAATAATGTTGTTGAAGCCGCGCAGGAAGCTTTTGCCGGCGAAAATTTTTCTACTTTAAGATTTAACTTCCGGGGAGTGGGCCAAAGCACCGGCGCATACGATGAAGGGAGGGGCGAAAAAGAAGATATCCTTGCCGTTTGTGAATATCTGAAAAAACTCGGGCTGAAAGAATTGTTTTTTGCGGGTTACTCGTTTGGCGCGTGGGTTGGCTCGAAAATTCTCGAAGAGAGCAATAATCCTTTTTCCTTTAACCTCTGCATTTCGCCGCCCATCGATTATTTTAATTTTGAATGGGATAATTTGAAAAATAAAATTAATTTACTTGTCTGCGGAGATTGTGACCAGTTCTGCACGCTGAATGTTTTGACTGCAAGAGCGAAAAAAATAAATGCGCCTGTGGAAATAATTTCCGGCGCGGATCATTTTTACATGGGGAAAGAAAAAGAGCTTAAATGTATTTTACAGAAATATATAATTGACATTAAGAGTAAAATGTAATAATTACAATATTACAATAATTACAAATCAATAATATTTTAAAAAATGTAATATTTTTATAGTAATAATTATTACTATATTTATTTCAAAAAAAGCTTGATTTTGAGAAAAAAAGTGATATTATTTAAAACACCGTAACAAAACCGCAGATTTATTGTGTTTTTTTAGACACTAAAAAGCGGTATTTATCAGGAAGTAGTTAGTGCTAAGTTTTAAAAAAAAATTAAATTAACCGCAGAGAAATTTTCTATGAAAAATAGAATTCATGCGGTTTTTTTTGTTCCTTGACAAAGATTGTCACGGGACAAATACATTTTAAAGGAGGGTTTTAGCTTTGGCAGAAGGAAAAGTGAAGTGGTTCAACGAGAAAAAGGGGTTTGGTTTTATTGAAAACGATGAGGGTGGAGATGTGTTTGTTCATTATAGTGCTATTGCCGGAACAGGATTTAAGACTCTTTATGAGGGTCAGAAGATTCGTTTCGATATTGAACAGGGGAACAAGGGGCCTAGCGCAACAAATGTTCAGCCGCTATAATAATCTCAATTGATCAAAATTAATTTTAACTAAAAATGCCTCGTATATTGCGGGGCATTTTTATTTCCATTCTTTTAATCATTTCTTATAATATTCAGTGGAGTGTCTTTACATTCAAAGATAAATAATTTAAAGATAACTCATGGCAAATAAATTGATTGTGATTCTGGGTCCGACAGCATCCGGTAAAACGCATCTGGCAGCGCGGCTTGCTTATGATTTGCGGGGCGAAATAATTTCCGCCGATTCCCGTCAGGTATATAAAAACATGGATATCGGGACCGGCAAGGATTTAAATCAATATATCATCAATGGCCGGCAGATTCCTTATCATCTGATAGATATAGCGGGGCCGGAGAATGAATTTAACTTGTTTGAATTCCAGAGCAGATTTTACAAAATATTCTGCGATCTTACGGAAAAGAAAATTCTGCCTGTTTTGGCCGGGGGCACGGGTCTTTATCTGGAGTCCGTGCTGAGAAGATATGATATGCCCCACGCCCCGCAAAATGAAGAATTCAGGGAAAATCTGAGCCGGAAATCAAAAGATGAACTGCAAAAAATTCTTTGCGATTTAAAACCGCGTTTACATAACAGGACAGACCTCGAAGATTCCGCAAGGCTAATCAGGGCAATAGAAATTGAACTGGCCAGGAATATAAAAAATCAGGACAGACAGGAAAAACCCCGGATTGATGCTTTGGTTTTCGGCATCCGTTGGGAAAGATCCGCCCTGAGGCAGCGCATTAAAACACGGTTGGAAGAAAGGCTGGAAAAAGGAATGGTGGAGGAGGTGGTGAATCTTCATTCCGCGGGCTTGAGCTTTGCAAAACTTGAGAGCTTCGGGCTGGAATATCGATTTATTTCTCAGTATCTGCAAAATAAAATTTCTTTTGATGACATGAAACACAGATTAAACATCGCTATTTGCCAATTTGCCAAAAGACAGGAAACGTGGTTTCGGCGCATGGAGAGAAATGGGATAGAGATTAACTGGCTTGGAGTCAACGACTATCCTTTATTAAAAGAAAGCGTGATAAATTTTCTGCGATGAAAAGAAATTCTTTAATTGACACTTATCTGCAAAATTATTCAGTCGGGGAAAAATGGGAATTAACCGCCAATGACACTGACAATATTTCTCAGGTTGTCGTCATACCGGCTTACGCAGAAAAAGAAATGCTTTTTTCCACCCTGGCTTCTTTGGCGCAAAATCCTACTTCGTCTCTGGAATATTCTTTTATAATGTGCGTTATTAATAATAGAGATGATTCACCTCCCGCGGCGAAAGAAGATAACCGACAAACAATCGAATATCTCGACGCGCTCGTGAGAAAAACCCCTTTAAAAAAATTCAATGCCGATAAGGAATTATATCCTCTTTTGGTTAGTCTGTCCGGTGCGGGGTTGAAACTCGGATACATCGATGCCTCGTCCAAAGGATGTGAAATGCCGCAAAAAACCGGGGGAGTGGGGATGGCGCGAAAAATCGGCATGGATATGGCCTTGCGCCTGCTGGAAAAAAGTTCCTCTTTGCGCAATCTGATTTTAAGTCTTGATGCCGATACGCTGGTCCGGAATAATTATCTGTCCGCGATAAAACATTATTTTACGCGGGGAGTCAAAACTGCCATTGTGGCTTATGAACACCAGATGCCTTTGGATGATGCGCAACAGGCCGCGATTTGCTGTTATGAAATTTTCCTGCGTTACTGGGTACTGGGACTGGAATACGCGAAATCTCCCTGGGCGTTCCATTCCATAGGATCAACGATTGTCACTTCAACCGAAGCATACCTCGACGTAAGAGGAATGAATAAGCGCGCGGCGGGCGAAGATTTTTATTTCTTAAGCAAACTCGCCAAGACAGGTAAAATTGATTATATTAAAAACACCTGTGTTTATCCGTCGGCGCGACCTTCCAACCGTGTTCCCTTTGGAACGGGGAAGAGAATACAAAGATTTCTTTCCGGCCATTACAAAGAAGAATATCGTTTATACGATCCGCGAGTATTTAAAGTATTGGCCGATTGGCTGCAACTTATGAAAAACCAGTTTATTTGCGGCGAAGATGAAATTTTAATGAAAGCACAACGAATCCATCCCCGGTTAAAATCTTTTTTGACAGATAGCGGCTTTCCCGCGGTCTGGTCGAGAATATGCCGCAATGTAAAAGACGAAAAAACGTTTGCACGACAGTGTAATGATTGGTTTGACGGGTTTAAAACCTTAAAATTGATAAATTATTTCACCGCGGAAGTTTATCCCCAAATTAATATGTTCGAAGCTCTGGAGCGGATTCTTTCCATGTCGGGAAGGGGAGTGACATTAAATGCCCAAACCACAATTCCCCCGCTTGCAAAACAATTAGAAATTCTTCAATATTTACGCGAGATAACGTAACGACTCAAATATAGAAGTTGATAAATCAGGTGTTATTGAAAACCATTGTGGTTTGGGGATGTTCAAAAATGCCAGAGAGGCAAGGCACGCAAAAAACCGAATTGCGAGGCGTACATAGATATACGTTGAGCGGTTCGGTTTGCAGCGTAACGCAGCAGGTGAGCGTTTTTCAACATCCCCCATCGGGATAATTTTCTTGACGTATGGGAGTCTTTTACATATAAGTCACAAAATGGATAAAAAATTCCAAATATTTTCGGGAGAGAATTCATGAAAAATAAAATCAGTAAAAGTTGGATAGCTGTTTTCGTTTTATTTGTTTTTGTTCTGGTTTCAGGCTGTTCGAACAATGAAAAAAACAAGCAGGCATCTTCAGCCCCTGCAGCCGGTTCAAACCAGATTCAGAACTCAGTTTCAGGGCTTCCAGCTTCCAACGTTGCGCCGGCAGTTAACGCGCCTCAAGCCGACACAAGTGATCTTGTTGTCAGCGTTGACGGAAAAATATTGAAAAAATCGGAACTGGAAAAAAATCTTAAAGCAAAGATGGTAATGCTCAAGGATAAAATACCAGCCGATCAACAAAAAGAAGTTCAGGAAAATCTAAGAAAGCAGTTGATAAACGAATTCGTTGTGCGAACCCTCTTATCTGATGAATTTGCGAGAAGAAAAATTGAGGCAAGCAGCCAGGAGGTTAAGGCGATGATGGATCAAATATCGGCCCAACTTCCTCCGGGTAAAAAATTAGATGATATCTTAAAAGAAAATAAAATATCTCAAGATGATCTTCTATTTCAAGTTAAGGTTAATAAGTTCAGGAAAATGGAAATTGGTGATAAAGCAAAGCCGACTCAAAAAGAAATAAAAGAATTTTACAAAGCAAATCGTGAAAAAATGTTCACAGACCCGAAAAGCGGGAAAAAAGTTACTTTTGATGAAGCTAAAGGCAAAATATCTGCTTATTTGGAGCAACAAAAATTTATTGCTGTTTTGAAAAATTTACAGCAAAAAGCAAAAATAATAGTATATTAAATAAAACCGGTTAAATTCTGTTATCGAAAAAACAATAGAAGCTCTCCCGTGGCAGGCCTTGGGAGAGCTTCTATTGTTAAGGGATAATGTCATACCATATCATAATTTTTCTAAACGCTTATTTGAAACTGTGTTCGGCATCCGGGAATGCGCCTGTTTTAACTTCCTGTATATAACTCTTAACGGCGTTTCTGATATCCGGGTTCAAATTCGCATATTTTTTTACAAACTTCGGCGTCATTTTATCATACATTCCCAGCATATCGTTGACTACCAGAACTTGTCCGTCACAGTGAACACCGGCGCCGATGCCGATGGTTGGAATGGACAGAGCGTTGGTAATCTCCCCGGCCAGTTTTTCCGGCACACATTCCAGCACTACTGAAAAAGCGCCGGCTTCTTCAAGGATTTTAGCGTCCCGCATCATCTCTTGGGCCGCGTCTTCCTTTTTGCCCTGGACTTTAAAACCCCCTAACTGGTGGATCGATTGCGGTGTTAACCCCAAATGTGCCATGACAGGAATTCCCGCGCGGGTAATTTTACGGACTGTTTCAGCCTGTTCCCGGCCGCCTTCGAGTTTGACGGCCTGGGCATCGGCTTCTTTTAAAAAGCGTCCGGCATTGGCCAGCGCCGCCTCGGGAGAAACCTGATATGACAAAAACGGCATATCCCCGACAATCATGGCTTTATGGGCGCCGCGTGCCACCGCCTTCGTATGATGCAGCATATCTTCCATGGTGACGGGCAGGGTTGTGTCATAACCCAAAACAACATTGCCCAATGAATCGCCGACCAGGATGATGTCGATGTCGCATTCGTCCAGGATGGAGGCTATCCCGTAATCATAAGCCGTCAATACAGTTATTTTCTCTCCCTGCGTTTTCATTTTTTTAATGTCGAGAATGGTTTTTCGGGTAATCTTATTTTGAGCGCTCATGATTTTTTATCTCCTTCAAAATAGCATTAATTTTCTTTGCCCCTCGTGCGTTTAGTGTTCCTTTCTGCCGCGCGATCTTGACGGTTATTAATCCCAGAGATGAATACAACGACGAATATTGCGGCAGATTTTTATTAAGGGCCGTTATATGTTTTTTTATCGTGCCGGAATCACCGCGGGCAATAGGACCTGTAAGAGAGGAAATTGAGCCGGAATTTTCAATGTTTTTCAGGCTGCCGTAAACCAGAGGCAGGAACGCTCTTTGGGCATCTTTTTTATTTAATCCGATAGCCTGATAAATGGATTCAACCACATTCATTAAAGATACCAGGTAATTGGAAGCGAAACACGCGGCCGCGTGATAAAGCGGTTTTTGTTGCGGGGAAATGACAAGGGGAATCCCTCCTAAATTGCGGATGATATTTTTTGCGATGGGCTGAGCTTTTTTGTCCGCTGTAACTCCAAAATAACTTCCGGGAATATTTTGTATGGCCTGATCAATAGAAGAAAAGCTTTGTAATGGATGAATACTGGCAACTGACGCGCCTGCCCTCCGGGCAGGCTCCAAAAGGTCCAAACCGCCCGCGCCACTCATATGGAAAACCAATTTTCCTTTTATTTCCGAAGTGATAGCAATCTCCTTGCAGGCTGATAAAATGAGGTCATCGGGAGTCGTAATTAAAACACAATCGGCATTTTGCACTGCCTCCCGGGGGGAGAGGAGTGCTTCTCCTGCCGTATAGGGAAGAGCTCTTTTCATAGCGGCGGCAGATTTATCGTAAATAGAAATGACTTTATAACCGGATTTATTCAGGAGGAATCCGATAGCCGTTCCGACCATGCCCGTGCCGATTATGGCAAAATTATTTAAACGCCGTTTTTTCATATTCAAACCGCGGGTATCTTTGGCGCCCTAAGCCTGCGGCGGCAGAGTTTGACTTACAAATATTACCGCCTGTGTTTATAATATTTAAGCCTAAAAATAAAAAAGGCCTTCCGCAAAATAAATAGGAGAAGACCTTTGTTCGACATTTTAGTTAAATATAAATACCGTCTCAGTCGAGAAAAGGGATCCAAGCGGTTTAGCTGTATCTAACATTGATAGTGAACTTAGTCAAACACTTTTTGAAGAAACAAACTTGTGTTTATGCCCGCACTCAATTATATAATACCAGTTCTAAATTAAAAATAACATCGGGGCGATGACGCTACCGGCAAAGACAGCACTTTAATTTTGAACCGGTATGGCAAAGGCGAATTAATGAAAGAATTAGATTTAATGATATTTGATTTTGACGGCACCCTCGTTACCACGGGCACGGATTTAGCCCGGAGTATTAATTGTACTTTGGATAGGTTGAAACTTGAAAAAAAACCGGAAAAAGAGATTATCAGTTTTGTCGGCGACGGCATAAGCACATTGATTCAAAGAGCTCTGGGGCAGGATAATGTTAAATACCAGGCAGAAGCATTGGGAATCTTCGCTGATTATTACGGTAAACATCTTATGGATAATACCGGTCTTTATCCGCACGTGGAAGAGGTCCTGAAGAATTTTGAAAATAAAACAAAAATTATTCTGACAAACAAAAGTTATGATTTTACCCTGATGATCGCCCGGAAATTAAATATAGAAAAATACTTCACGGAGATCGTTGGCATCGATTCCACGCCGTTTGCCAAACCGGATCGGCGGGTAGTAGACTATCTGCTGGACAAATACAGAGCGGCTAAAGAAAAAACACTTATGACGGGCGATGGCAGAAATGATATTCTTGTTGCCAAAAATTCCGGAATATTGAGCCTGGCCTATTTAAACGGATTAGGCGACAGGAATGATTTATTGAATCTTAATGCCGATTATTATTGTGAAGATATTCTGGAAATCAAATCATTATTTAATTAGATATGATAAAAAAAGTCCGTAAAACCATCGAAAAATATAATCTGCTGGAGCAAGGAGAGCGGGTGGTTGTGGCTCTCTCCGGCGGACCCGATTCCACGGCGCTTCTGGCAGTTCTGGCATCCATTGCTCACGAACTGGATTTGAGCCTGATCGTTGCCCATTTCAACCATGGATTACGGGGCGAGGAATCGGATGAGGATGAAAAATTCTGCCGCGACCTATCCGATAGGATGGGCTTGGTTTTCTGTGCCGCGAAAATGGATCGGAATAATAATAAAAAAGGACTTTCGCCTGAAGATTTTTACAGGCGGGAAAGATACGTTTTTTTGAACAAAGTTGCCGCTGATTATCAGGCGCGGAAAATCGCGTTAGGGCACAACCTGCAGGATCAGGCGGAAACTGTATTGCTTAATCTTTTGCGCGGCAGCGGCCTGGAAGGCCTCAAAGGTATTTTACCCAAACGGGATGGCAATATTATCCGTCCGCTTATTGAAATATCCCGGCCCGAGATTATTTCTTACTTAAATAAAGCCGGTATTTCATATCGTCAGGATAGTTCCAACAAAAACAAGATGTACCTGCGGAATCAAATCAGAACCGAATTGATTCCGTATCTGAAAGAAAAGTATAATCCGAAAATTGAAGAAAATCTGGCGCAAATGGCCCAAATATTGCGCGCGGAAGATGAATTTATCCGGCAGTATACAGCGCAAGCCTTGCAATCATCGTTTATTCAAAGACAGCAAAACAGTATTTTATTAAACATAGCGTATATCAATAAATTGCCCGCGGCTATCCGGTTGCGATTATTTAAAACTATTTTAGAAGATTTCAGTCCCGCAAAAAACGGAATCTCCTTTATCCATATAAAATCACTTGATAATTTATCGCAAAAGTGCGAATCGGGAAAAAGACTTATTCTTCCTATGGGGATTGAAATAAGACGCGAATATGATAATTTGATTCTGGAGTGTAGAAAAGCCCGTTTGGCACAAGCTAAATATGAATATCCGATGAATATTCCAGGATCTGTTTACATTAAAGAAAGAAAAGTTACCCTCAACGTGGAACTTATAAGAAAAGAAAGTATTGATTTGAGAAGCAAAAGCAAAGTTTATCTGGATTTAGATAAAATTCAGCAACCTGTGGCAATACGCAATAGAAGGGACGGAGACAGATTTCAGCCCCTCGGTATGCCGGGACGGCAAAAAATTAAAAATCTCTTTATCGACCGTAAGATACCCTCTTGCCAGCGTAATGAAATCATGTTGCTGGTGGATCGTCTTTCTGTAATATGGATAGAAAATATGCATTTAAGTGACCGGGTCAAAATAACCGCAGAAACAAAAAACGTTTTAAAACTGGAAATTACAAATTCATAAATATCGGCAAATTCGCCCAAACCGGTTTTTTTTGATGTCGTAGAATTTATTTGAGTTATGCGTGATATTATTATAAAGATTACAACACCATTTGCTTTCAATGGCTAACTTTGTTGGCAGCGTCGTCGGCTTCCTCAACGTATTAATAATACGCCTCGTCGCCTCCTTCTTGCCGCCGCGTTATCCATCGAAATCAAAACGGTGTATTATATGGTATACTATGATGCGATTAAACAAATTAGCTTTTTATATGATGACTTTATCTACTTCGTTGTTATCTTAAGAAGCAAAATGATATATAAGGATATATAAAGGAGAAAAACATTGAATCAGTTTCAAAAAAATATAGCTCTTGTCCTTACTGTTGCGCTCGTTGGTTTACTTGTCTGGCAACTATATAACCAGCCGAAAGCCGGGACAAAAGAGATCATTTACAGCGAGATGACAGCCTTTCTTGATAAAGGCGAAATCAGTGAAGTAACTATTCAAGGCGATAGTATCACCGGAAAATTTACAAATGGCAATATTTTTAAGACGTTCGCTCCCAAAGACGATAAACTGGTCGCGCAGTTCAGGGAAAAAGGCGTCAAGATTACGGCCAAACCAAACGAAGACTCACCGTGGTTAACTGTCTTGATTTCCTGGGTTCCGATGATTCTTCTTATCGGTGTCTGGATATTCTTTATGCGGCAGATGCAATCCGGCGGTGGCAAAGCAATGGCCTTCGGCAAGAGCAGGGCGCGTTTGATGACCGATAAGTCGAAAAAGGTTACTTTTGCCGACGTTGCCGGTATTGATGAGGCTAAAGCCGAGTTGGAAGAGATTATTGATTTCTTAAAGGATCCTAAAAAATACACAAAACTCGGGGGGAGAATTCCCAAAGGATTGCTGCTTGTAGGCCCTCCCGGGACGGGTAAAACACTTTTAGCCCGCGCCATAGCCGGTGAAGCGGAAGTTCCTTTCCTGAGCATCAGCGGGTCCGACTTTGTGGAAATGTTTGTCGGCGTCGGCGCGTCCCGTGTGCGGGATTTGTTCAGTCAGGCTAAAAAGAACGCTCCCTGCATAGTTTTTATTGACGAAATTGACGCTGTCGGCCGTCATCGTGGCGCCGGTCTTGGCGGAGGTCACGATGAAAGAGAGCAGACGCTCAATCAGCTGCTTGTGGAAATGGACGGATTTGAATCCAATGAAGGCGTGATTCTTATTTCCGCGACGAATCGCCCCGATGTTCTTGATCCGGCGCTTTTGCGTCCGGGCCGGTTTGACAGGCAGGTTATCGTGCCGCTGCCTGATGTAAAAGGCAGGGAAAAAATATTTGAAGTTCACGCGCGCAAAGCGCCGATTGACACTGATGTTGATTTTTCGGTTTTGGCGCGGGGAACGCCGGGAACTTCCGGAGCCGATATAGAGAACCTTATTAACGAAGCCGTGCTCAACGCTGCCCGGGCAAATAAAGAAAAGGTCAATATGAGCGATTTTGAGTTTGCCAAAGATAAGATTTTAATGGGCACGGAAAGAAAAAGTATGGTGATAAGCGATGAAGAAAAACGCAATACCTCTTATCATGAAACAGGCCATGCTCTGGTGGCGCGTCTGATGCCAGGAACCGATCCGATTCACAAAGTGACCATCATTCCCAGGGGCAGAGCGCTGGGTCTGACCCAGCAGTTGCCGATTGATGAAAAACATACCTATCCCCGTCAATATCTGGAGGACAGCATCGCTATTTTATTGGGCGGACGCGCCGCCGAAGATATCGTTTTGCATGATTTTACCACCGGCGCGGGCAATGATATCGAACGGGCAACCAATTTAGCCAGAAAAATGGTCTGTGAATGGGGCATGAGCGAAAAAATGGGTCCGCTGAGTTACGGCAAAAAAGAAGAGCAGATTTTCCTGGGTCGTGAATTTGCCACTCACAAGGATTACAGTGAAGACACGGCAAAACATATTGACGAGGAAGTTGTTTTAATCGTTAAGACAAACTATGAAAAAGCGAAAAAGCTTATCAATGACCACATAGAAATACTGCATAAAATTGCCGGAGAACTTCTCGAAAAAGAAGTTTTAAACGGAGTGGAAATAGACGCCATCATTGGAGATGCTTTGCCTGAATTTAATCGGGGCGCTTCAAAAGCATTAGCTTAAATACATCGCTTTCCTCTGAAAAAATATTTATTTTCACTTTTTATATCGGTGTTGCCGCGTGAGAACAATCAAAATAAATAATCCGGAAGAAGCTTCGGCGATATTCAGAAAAATAGGCGTTGATCCTTACGGCATTGACGCCATGGCGCGAAAAACAATAAATATTAATATTCTGCTGGAGAAACAACCCTGTAAAATAGCGAATATCATCAAGCAGGAGATGTTGTCAATCGGCGCAGATGCCGCTGTTGCCCGGGGAAGCGTTGCCTGCAGCGTCCCCATGAGCGATATTTTAATGATGGGTACGGTAAAACAGATATTAACTCTGGCTAAAAAAATCGAGAAACAGCCCTTTGGCTTGAACCTTATCGCCCGTGAAATCTTTGAAATATTAAACAACATTTACCAGAGCGAATATGTCTGGAAAACATCCCGCCGTAAAATAACCCTGGGCAGGAAAACCATGGTTATGGGAATTTTAAACGTTACTCCCGATTCATTTTCCGACAGCGGACTTTTTTACTCTCCCCAGAAAGCGATTGAACACGGATTGGCTATGGAGGACGAGGGAGCGGATATCATTGACATCGGCGGGGAATCCACGCGTCCGGGTTCCCGCTCGGTCGGGGTTAAGATTGAATTAAAAAGAGTGCTTCCCGTTATTGAAGGTTTGGCAAAAAAAATAAAAATACCCATATCGATTGATACAAAGAAAGCGGAAGTCGCCCGGCTTGCCGTTGATTTCGGCGCGGAAATAATCAACGATATAAGCGCCTTAAACGGCGACAAAAATATGGCTGAAACCATCAGGAAAACGCGCGCGGCGGCGATACTTATGCATATGCGGGGCAAACCCAAAAACATGCAAAAGGGCAGTCTGGCCTATGATAATCTGATGGGGGAAATTACGGATTACTTAAAACACAGCAGCAAAAAAGCCTTAAACGCCGGCGTAGAAAAAGATTGTATTGTTATCGATCCCGGAATCGGTTTTGGAAAAACTCCCGAAGACAATTATAAAATTATCAAAAATCTTTCCGAATTAAAAGCGCTGGGAATGCCGGTATTGATCGGAACATCCCGGAAATCTTTTATTGGAAAGATAACCGGCGGCAAGCCGGATGACAGAATGGAAGGCACCGCGGCAACGGTCGTCGCGGCAATAATGAATGGATGCCATATTATCCGCGTGCATGACGTCAAGGCCATGAAAAAAGTTGCAGCGGTGACAGACGCTATTGTTCACGCATGGCAGGTGGCACAATGATTTGCGGTATAGGAATAGACCTCGTTGAAAACAGCCGTCTGGAAAGAATCATTGAAAAATGGGGTCTGAAATTTTTAAAAAGAATTTATTCCGCCTCAGAGATACAATATTGCGGGAAGCACATGCAATCGTCGACGCATTACGGAGCCAGATTCGCGGCCAAGGAATCTTTCTTAAAAGCCCTTGGCATTGGTATTGGCATGGGTGTTAATTTAAAAGATATTGAGGTTGTGCGTGATAAAAACGGCAAGCCCGCTTTGGCGCTTTGTGGAGAAGCAAAAGCTCAAATTGAAAAAAGAAAGATTACAAAAATTCATTTGAGTTTGACGCATACGAAAAAATACGCTACTGCTTTAGTTGTATTGGAGACAAAATAAATGATAAGCCGGTCATCGCTGTTATAAATGAATAAGAAAAAGACAAAGATTGAAATAATATCTGCAAGCGCGCAGCAGACGTGTGAAACAGCCAGCCTGATTGGCGAAAAGTTAAGGGAAGGTGACATCCTGGCGTTATCGGGAGAACTTGGTTCCGGCAAAACCTGTTTTACCGGCGGTTTAGCCCGCGGTCTGGGAGTAGATGAAAAATACCGGATTACGAGTCCGACTTTTACTTTGATTAATGAATATCCGGCCAGGTGCAAGCTTTATCACTTCGATGTCTACCGGCTGAAAGATTATTCTGAATTCGAAGATTTAGGCTACGAAGAATATTTTAGCGGCAATGGAGTTGCCGTCATCGAATGGGCTGAAAAAATCAATCGGCTTCTGCCGGCTGACACTTTATTTATAAATTTTGAATACCTTGATGAAAACAAAAGAAGAATCATTATAAAAGGACCGGAAAAAAGGTTACGTGAAGTAACAAAAGATATAAAAATGGAGGATGTTTAAAAATGGCTTTAATTGTTCAAAAGTTCGGCGGAACATCGGTTGCGGATATCGATAAGATAAAGAACGTAGCCCAGAAAGTAATCAATGTAAAAAAGGCCGGCAATAAGGTGGTGGTCGTTCTGTCGGCAATGGCGGGAGAAACCGACAGGCTCATTGACATGGCTCACAGGGCCGCCGAAACACCCAATGAAAGAGAATACGATTCCCTGATTTCAACAGGAGAGCAGGTTACAATAACGCTCCTGTCCATCGTCTTGAATTCCATGGGTTATCCGGCAAAATCGTTCCTGGGATTTCAGGTTAAAGTATTAACGGATAAATCACACAAAAAAGCAAGAATATCGCTTATTGATACGGTGTCGATAAAGAAGGAACTCAAAAAAGGGACCATTATTATCGTGGCCGGCTTTCAGGGCGTTGATGAAGAAAACAATATCACAACGCTGGGTCGCGGCGGTTCCGATACCAGCGCCGTGGCGCTTGCCGCGGCATTAAAGGCGGATCAATGCGACATTTTTACGGATGTGGACGGCGTTTACACAACCGATCCCAATGTCTGCAATAAAGCGCGGAGACTGGATAAAATTTCCTACGATGAAATGCTGGAAATGGCCATGACAGGGGCCAAAGTACTGCACCCGCGTTCAGTGGAAATGGCCAAAAAATATAATGTGCCTGTTTATGTTAAATCAACATTTTCTGATAAAGGAGGAACTCTTGTGACCAGAGAAGATAAAGATATGGAAAGAGAAATAATTTCAGGCGTAACTTATGACCGCGATCAGGTTAAAATTACGGTAGTCGGCGTTCCGGATCAGCCGGGCGTGGCCGCCGATTTATTTACGCCTTTGTCGGATAAGAATATCTTCGTGGATATGATTATTCAAAACGCCAGTCTGGAAGGATATACCGATCTTACGTTTACCGTTTCCAAAAAAGATTTGAAGGATGCTCAAAAAATAGTCGAGAGCACGGCCAAAAAAGTCGGGGCCAAAAAAGTGGAAATTGACGATCAGGTAGCCAAGGTTTCCATCATAGGGGTGGGAATGGCCAGCCATTCGGGTGTCGCGGCAAAAATGTTTAAAACACTGGCTAAAGAGGGTGTGAATATCATGATGATCAGCACGTCGGAAATTAAAATATCCTGCATCATTCAGCGAAAGTATATGGAACTGGCGGTGTCGGTGCTTCATGAGGCTTTCAATCTGGCAAAGAAAAAATAGTTTAATGGCAATTTCTGAAAGTAAAATAAGGGGATTGATTGCTGTCTGTTTAATTTTAGCGATCATTCCCTTTATTCATTTCTTTTATCAATCGTTTCATAAATATAAAATCCCTGTTTTAGCTGATCAATGCGATGATTGCATGGCGATAGAAATTGTTAAGGGCGATCAAAGCGCCGGAGTTTATTTTGTTCCTCCTGGAACTACCGTGAACCGGTTATTAAAATCGGCGGGCCTTGGATGGCAGGCAAATAACGACTTCCCGCTCAAGACGGGCATGAGGTTAACAATTGATTCAGCTTCAGGAAATAAAAATGTCATTGTTTCTGAAATACCTGCCGCGGATAGATTGTCTCTCGGATTGCCGATTGATATTAATCAGGCCACGGAAGATGATTTGCTATTGATAAAGGGAATTGGCCCGGCGACCGCTCAAAAAATATTGGATTTACGGAAAAAAATAAACCGCTTTAAAGATATAAAACAATTGATGGAAATTAAGGGAATCAAGAAAAAGAAACTCGCGGAATTACAGAAATATTTGTGCGTGGATAATTTGAAGAAATAGCACCACTTCTACAGGAAGTTTTCGCCATACTGGCGAAAATTCTCGGTAATGTAAGATTTTATTTATTATGCGCCTCCCTAACGGGAATGCGCTTCCGATCAAAGCGCTATTTTTGTTGGCACAGGCTGCCCCGGCGTAGGCCGGGGTCGTCGGTTTCCTCAACGTATTATTAATACGCCTCGCCGCCTCCTCGTTATCCTTTGAATGCAACTCGATATTAGCCTTTGTATAATTTTCATATTCCCTTTAACTCCCTTTTTTCTTTCGAAGTTTTTGCATTCTTATAATTTGTTGCTCTTGCATAGAGCTCTATCCATATGCACAGAATTAGTATAAGCGTTATTCTTAGTAACAACGGATATTGATACGCAAAAAAAAGAAGATATATTATAACTATGGAGTAACCACGTAAACTAATTTTTCTAAAAAAGTGCAATTCAAGTAATTCTTGTTGTGACGCTCCCTTTCTTTTCGCCCACCACATTTGAAGTAAAACAAGTATAATTCCTAAAAAGAAAAGAGCTGCAATTATTTTTTCAGCATTATCCATCTTATCCATCGATATACCTATCCTTACGAACTAAAAATCAAGATCATTCATATTTTATTATTGTAAATATTTTGCCATCACTATCTATTTTTTAAACATAGCTCGTATTTAGAGGGACATAACACTTAATTATTTATTTTATTGATTCATTCCTGCATAATCATGATGACAAAAACTTTCTTCGGCCCGTGCATGCCTTTAAATTCTATACCCTGAATGTCCGATGTGGCGCTGGGTCCCGTGATAAAGCTGAATTGGCTGGGAATCTTTTTCGTATCTTTAAATACAATCTCCATCACATTTTCATAGACAGGATAAAGATCTTTTACAGACATGATGGCAATGTGGAGAGGCGGAGCAATGGAGAGAAGCCGGGGGTGATTGTGATTGAAGATCAAACCGAGAGTTCCTGTTTCGGCAACCGCGAAATCGGCGGATGTAATCCCGGCATCAGCCGCAAATGCCGCATCACGCAATGAATCCCTGTCTGCAAGATCCTTTGGGATAGTAACGGATAGTCCGTTTTTAGAGCCAAGGGACGCAATATCGACACCGTGAATCTTTTCTGATGAGGCGACAAATGATTTCAAACCCTCTGCCGTGATAATATCCAGCAGGATTCGTAACGCGTCTTCCTTGTCACCTGCCTGATATAAGACCCCTGTCCGCCCGCTTAATTCACTCTCAAAGCGCTGGATCATCTGTTCGCGGTTCAGTGTAATTTCAGAGAGTGTTGGCTTCGCGGGACGGTCAACGTTCTGGCTTTTCGTTGCCGAATTCAAACGCTCTAATATCTCTTCTCTTACCGGCATATTCAGGAATCCTCCTTTTTCGAAGCATTGCCTGAGGGCTCAGGAAGGGATGGAAGGTCATTCCATGTTTCGTGGAATGTTTTTGACGGGATAGCCCGCAGGTCGCGGCATCCAAACCAGCCTTGCGCGCCCATCGGAATGTTCCCGATATAGCCGTCTTTCGCTAAACTGTTCATAAGAGGCCTTGTGATTTTTAAACCGAAATTCCATAACCATCCATGGCTCATACCCAGGGAAATCAGGCCTGCCATCGCGTTTTCCCCGCGGGACTGCATGGTCTTTTTCCCTTTCTGGTTTTTTATAGCGATCTGGCGGGCGCGGTATGAAAGCAAAAGCGATGGATGATCGATGCCGGCCGGACAAATTTGTTTACACATGCCGCAGAGTGTGCATGCCCGGTAAAGATCCGCGGTGCTCTCGATGCCCGCAAGCATCGGAGTTAGCACCTGGCCGACTGGGCCGCAATAGGTGGCGCCATAAGGATAACCGCCTATCTTGGTATAAACCGGACACGTATTCAGGCACGCGCCGCAACGGATGCACTTAAGAATTTCCCTGGTCTTAAAATCCCTGTAGATTTCCGAACGTCCGTTATCGAGGATAATAATGAAAAGTTCTTTGGGGCCGTCTTGTTCATCGGGCTTTTTGGGGCCTGTGTCCATGGACACGTAGCTTGTGATTTTCTGCCCTGTGCAGTTCCTTGTTAGCATTCTTGTCATGTAGATGGCGTCTTTGATGGTGGGAACCACTTTTTCCAGGCTCATGATTGCGACCAATGTTTTGGGAGAGGATTTAATGAGCCGGATGTTGCCTTCGTTTTCGACATTGATGATTGTGCCGGTTTCAGCTACTGCCATGTTGACGCCGACGATGCCCATTTGCAGATTCCGGAACTTGTCGCGCAAATATTTACGCGCGCCGCCGCCCAGTTCAACCGGATCCGTTGAAGCTTTTTTGATAAGGCCTTTCTTCAGGAAAACCTCCGATATTTTTTCCGGGGGAACGTTGATGGCGGGTCCCACTAAATGGAAGGGATGCAGATTCAGGTTTTGGGTGATCACCTCGCCTAAATCTGTCTCAAAGACTTCCACTCCATTTTTGATGAGGTGATCGTTTAGCCCGATTTCCTCGGTGATCATGGACTTGCCTTTCATCACATAAGAAACGTCTCCGCGATTGGCAATATCCAGAATAATATTATTTGCCTCGGCGGCATTTTGTGCCCACAGAACTTTGGCGCCCCTGGCTTTAGCATTTTTTTCGAACTCTTCGAGCAATTCGGGTAGTCTGGCGATTACATCAGCCCGAATCGCCCGTGAATATGATTCGGCCGCCGCAATATCAGGAAAGGAAGACATGCCTATCTGGCGCAAAATGGGAGCGCCAAGCGACACCATCAACAGGAACATCTGGCTTGGCTCATTTTTTAATTCTTCCCGTGCCGTTTCTATGAATTTGTTGACGTGTGAATGCATATCAGACCTTCTTTAAGTTATCGGCCAGAAAACTTGCCAGATGCCGCGCCGTTTTTTGGGGATGATTCCGATGCAGATATCCGCTAATATTCAACAGACATCCGGGCTCGCACAAGAGAAGCACATCGGCGCCCGACTTTATGAAGTTTGCGGCCTTATCCCTGACCATGGCCTCCGATATCTCGGGATAACCAATGGCGAACTCCCCGCCGAAACCGCAACACGCGGTTGAATTGTCAAACTCCACAAACTGCGCGCCCTCAACCCCGGCAATAAGTTTTTTGGGCTGATCGGAGATATTTAGCCCCCGTAAAACATGGCAGGATTCGTGATAGGCAACTTTTCCCGTATATTTTGCGCCGACATCGGTTACTTTAAGGACATCGACGATATACTGACTCAACTCATGAATTCTGCCCGCGAGGCCGCAGGCCCGCTTATGCCAGGAAGGTTCATCTTCCAGCAGTTCCGGGTAATGATATTTGACCATGCAGACACAGGAACCGGCGGGGCTAACGATGCATTCATCCTCACCGAAGACTTCGATGAAATGTTTCGCCACCCGCTTTGCCTCATCGCGACAACCCGCGTTGAAAAGCGGCTGTCCGCAACAGGTCTGTTCTTTGTGATAAATAGTTTGCATGCCCAGGTTAGATAGCAGCGTATGCGCGGCAACGCCGATCTCCGGCATCATAATATCCACAGTACAGGGAATGAACAGGGAAACCTTCATGTTGTATCTTCACCCTTCACATTCGTCTAAAATCGGCAGCATCCTGCTATTAAATCCATTCTCGAATCCACTTTATCGATAAGGATCATATAACACGACTAGCGTTTGTAATGAAGCATAAAACAACAAAATGGGAAAGTAAAACTTAGAGGATGTTTTCGATTGTTTTGATTCTCCGGGTGAGGTTAAGTTCTATTGGGGGCAAATAAATTTATTAGTTGCTGTATGACTTGTATAAACTGAGCACTCGCCTTACGTAATTTTGCGTTTCACGGTATGGGGGAATATTGTAATGATATTTGGCGACAGCCTTTTCGCCGGCATTGTAAGCGGCGAGGGCAAGACTTAAATCTCCCCTGTAGGTTTTCAGCAGATATCGCAGATAACGCGCCCCTCCTTCGATATTTTTTTCCGGATGAAAACTGTCGTCAACACTCAGGGCGTATGCCGTTTTGGGCATCAGTTGCATTAAGCCCTGGGCTCCCACCGGAGAAACGGCATTGTGATTAAAGTTGGATTCCGCTTTGATTACTGCTTTAATCAGCGCGGAATCAAGCCCGAATTTATTGGCGGTTCTATTAATAATATCATCATATTTATTTACGTCAATATTGGGCTGGAAAAGAATTCGTTTTTCCCTCATAATCATAATATATTTCACATTAGGATCGGAAGGGACATTGGTCAGATGCAGGACGCCGTCTTTATCTATATGTTTGTAAATATCGGCACGGGCAGTACCCGCAGCCATAAATGCAGATATAATTGAAACCGCAGCTAAAGCTAGTAATGACGTTTTTCCTGACTTAACAGAAAATATGTTTAAATTTATTCCCATTTATATATATTAACATATTAGTCGTTAAAAATCAATACTTTATTTAAAAACAAGAACTAAACGCCTGATGTAATTACAATAATGCAAGGCGATAATATTGTAAAAAATTCAACCCGCCGAATACTTGTTTACGCTAAATCGTCATTCCGCCGTCTATCGCAAGGACCTGTCCTGTTACATAACTTGACGCATCGGAGGCCAGATAAATAACAGCGCCTACCATTTCTTCCGGTTCGGCAGGACGTGCCAGAGGAGTTCTACTCATGGCTATATTAAGAATGTCCTGATTCTTCCAAAGGGCTTCGCTGAAGCGCGTTTTGGTGAGTCCCGGAGCGATAGCGTTTACCCGGATATTATATACAGCCCATTGTTGAGCCATCACTTTTGTGGCCATAATCACAGCGGCTTTACTGATGGAATAGACGGGTAAGATGTCAGGGGTAATGCCGGCGATGGATGCGACATTGATAATTTTTCCTCCGCCTTTTTCTTTCATCGCGTGCGCTGTTGCCTGACTGAGGAAAAACAGACCCTTAAGATTAAGATTCATAATGGAATCCCAGGCGCGTTCATCTATATCTATAGCTGATGCCATTGAGGGATTGGTGGCGGCATTGTTTATCAGGATGTCGATTTTGCCGAACTCCTCCATGACTTTTCCGACGAGGTTATTTACATCTTCCATTCTTCCTATATGCGCGGCGAGCGGCAGGCATTTTCTGCCTGTTTTCTTTATTTCCGAGGCAACCTTTTCCAGGTCGGCTATTTTACGGCTGGCAATGACAACATCGGCGCCTGATCGGGCCAGTCCCATGGCGATGGCCTGACCAATACCTCTGCTGGCTCCGGTGACCAGAGCAACTTTATTGTCTAAAGATAAATTCATTTTTATTTCCTCCTTACGAGAAATTATATTTTAGATTAGCATTTTGTTGCAACAATTAATTTTATTAAATAATTCTTTTTCTTTTGCTCTCATTCTGTCTGTTTCTTTTTTAGTCGTGTTTTCGTGATTATAACCCAACAGATGCAGTATCCCATGAATGATGAGAAAATCGATTTCCTGCCCGATGGTAAGTTTGCCTTTTACCGCGTCCCTTTGAGCTGTTTGCGCGGAAATAATAATGTCACCCAGGATTTGAGGATTTATATCGCCGTATTCGCCTTCCCGCAAAGAAAAAGAAAGAACGTTGGTAGCCCTGTCCCTTCCCAGATATTGTTTGTTTAATCGTTTAATATTTTCATCATCGACAAAAGAGATGCTGATTTCCTTGTCCGGGCAATCAAGAATCTTTAGAATTTGTAAAATCGTGCCGCGAATTTTACTCCGTTGAATTTTGATTTCAGTTTGCCGGTTTTCGATTTGTATTTTCATGGATGTCTTTTTTGCCGTTAGTTTCTTTTTGCGCCGCTTCCGGATAATCAACACGGTGGTGAAAAATACCCGTGAGAATTTTCGTGAATGTTTCCGCTATTGTATTTAAGTTGCTTAGTGTTAATTCGCACTCATCAAGCTGTCCATCCATATAGATGCCTTCAATTCTTTCCCTTACCAGGGAACGAATTCTGGCCGGCGTCGGATTGGAGAGGGTGCGCGAAGACGCTTCGATAACGTCTCCCAGCATGATCAATCCGGCTTCCTTGGTCTGCGGTTTGGGCCCCGGATACCGGAAATCACTTTCCGATAAAGAGCGGATGGATTCATCTTTATCTCTTTTAGCCTTATCATAGAAGTAAGAGACAATACTGGTGCCGTGATGCTGACGGATTATGTTAAGAATCTGTTTGCCGAGTTTTGCATCAGTGGCCAGTTCACAACCGTCCTTTACATGAGAAACTATGATCAACCCGCTCATTTTAGGAGATAATTTGTCATGTTTGTTTTCAGAACTCTGCTGGTTTTCAATAAAGTACTGAGGTTTTTTCAGTTTTCCTATATCGTGATAATAAGAGCTTACTTTTACCAGTAAAGAATTCGCTCCAATGGCTTCGGCCGCGGCCTCCACAAGAGAAGAAACGATTATGCTGTGATGATAAGTTCCGGGCGCCTCAATGATCATTCTCTGGAAAAGAGGTTGATTGAGATTGGCCAACTCCAGCAGTTTGATATCCGTGATGAAGTCAAAAAGACTTTCAAAAACAGGAGTGATTCCCGCGACAAGTATGCCGGTAATAATTCCTCCGATGAAGCCCATGATCAGCCGCAACGGTAAATCATTGAATAAATTTCCCGTTATAAGATTCAGGCAGATAATCGCCGCCATATTTATAATGCCCAGAAAGAGGCCGATTCTCAGAAAAACGGAACGCCGGCGGATGCGCACAATTTGATAAGATGCCGCAATGGATCCCAGAAAGGAAAAGAGAGGGAAAATAATTTTTTCATCAAAGGTGAATCCAATCAGGAAAGATGTGAGCGCGCTTATAATCAGGGCGACGTTTCTATTAATTAAAATGGCGATAGTCATTGCCCCGAAGGCGAAGGGTATGGCAAAATAACAGGCATCGACCGGTATAGATGGAAAGGATCTGTTAACGGCCAGGGAAATAAAGATTCCCGCTTTAATAAATAATATTTGTAACAGGGCGATAATGCCGAAAACAAGCAAATCAACATTGGAGCGAGTGGAAGTTTTGTCCCAGTTTCTTGTTCGCCAGAGATACAAGATAATAGAAAGAAAAATGGCCGTGAAGAAAAATCCCAGCATGGTTGTAAATCTGGAAACATTATTACTCCGGGAAGATTTAAAGAAAGCGTTTAACTTGGCTAATTCCATGTAACCGATTTTTTCTCCTTCCCGAACGATCATTTCATTTTGTTGCACCTGGAAAAATGCCGGGTTGGTATTTTCGATAATAGACAGTCTTTTCTTCTCCGTTGCTTCTTTGTTGAATGTCAAATTCGGTTCAATCAGTTTTTTAGTCAGGGAAAACGCGACTTTTTTCAGAATATTTTCTTCACCTTTAAAAATAGTGTTGACCGTTTTTAAAAGCGGCGCGTCAATTTCTCTGATATTCAATAATAGAGGAGAGTTCTGAATTTCCACCTGAGTTTTAGTTTTTATATTTTGAACGATAATGCCTTTTTGTTTTTCTGTTTTACTGAAGATATCATTTGTTATGAATTTGTTTTCATAGAAAGAAATAATCAGGCGGGAAAATTTTTGTTGCAGATCATTGGAGAATCTGTACTCGTTTAAAACATTAAATTCTTCCGAACTTAAATAAACACCTAAATATGACTCCAGAAGTTTTTTCTCTTTTTGTGCGTTGCTTATATCAGGATTGTCAATATCCTGCGTCCGTCCCTTAAGGGAATTTCTGTATCTTTCGGCCTCGTGTGAAAAAGCTTTAACTATTTTTGTTTTAATATTGTCAGCGATTTTACTGTCATAATCATAAAACGGTTCGATATTTTCCGCGTCCTCAAGTTTTTTTTGTTCAGTTGCCTGTTTGTCTTCAACCAGGAAAGGATAGTCGGCTTTAATATTCCTGGGAGCGATCATTCCCAGTTTAAACTGCGGATCGGAAAAACGAATATCCGGCGCCATGATTATGGCTAAAATCAGGCAAAGGGTAACGGCTATGGTCCACTTCTGAAAAAGGCCGTTTTGCAAAAAGCCGAAGGATATGTTCCTGCTTTTAAGCAGCTTCTTGAAAATATTTATTGCTTTGTTTTGATAGGCTTCGATTAAATTCATAAAATTTATTTGCCGGGATCAGCTGTTTTTTCTTTAGCCAGGCGCGCGTAAGCTTTTATGACGTGCTGAACCAACGGATGCCGGATAACGTCGATTTCCGAAAAATAAACAAAGCGGACACTTTCAATTCTTCTTAAGATTTTTTCCGCTTCAATTAAACCGGAAACTTTTCCCGCGGGTAAATCAATCTGGGTAATATCGCCGGTAATCACCGCTTTGGAACCAAAACCAAGCCTGGTTAAGAACATTTTCATTTGTTCCGATGTGGTGTTTTGCGCTTCATCTAAAATGATAAAAGAATCGTTGAGTGTTCTGCCCCGCATAAAAGCGAGGGGGGCAACTTCAATCAGACCTTTATTGATGAGAGCGGAGGCTCTTTCCATATCGATCATATCATAAAGCGCGTCATACAGGGGGCGAAGATAAGGGTTAACTTTTTCGGCGAGGTCTCCCGGTAAAAATCCCAATCTTTCCCCGGCCTCCACGGCAGGACGCGCCAGAATTATTCTTTGGACTTTTTTCTCCAGCAGATATGATACGGCCATGGCCATAGCCAGATATGTTTTTCCCGTTCCGGCAGGGCCTATTGAAAAAACCATGTCAAAGTTTCTCATGTAATCAATATAAAGCCTCTGGGCGATACTTTTAGGGGTAATGATTCGTTTATGGGAAGAAATAAAAACAGTATCGAGGAATATTCTTGCCAGTTCGAAGGTTACATCTTCCGAGAGAATACGGTGAGCATAGTCAATATCGGAGGAATGAATATGCCAGCCTTTTTCCATGATTGCATAAAGCTGCTGTAACATGGAGCTGATCTTGGCAACGTTGCCGTCAGCGCCGGAAATCGTGATGTTATTGCCCCATGCTTTTACCTTGACAGGCTCCAGCTTTTCGATAAGTTTTAAATGCTTATCATGTTCGCCGCAGAGATTCTTCAGTAAATTGTGGTCGGCAAATGAAACTTTCTCTACGTTTATACTTTTAGTTGCTTGCTTCAAAATAATTATCAGCCTCTAAAATTAGAGTATATATCATCAATACTCTATTGCCAATGATAAAATGACCTGTAAATTTTAGAGCCGGTTTCTATCACTTTGGTTTGTCCAATGCAATACATATTGATGAGTTCTTTAAAAGCCCTAAGGCGATGAATTGCGATGATAAGTATATAATATAGCAAGTGTATTTAAAAGAAATCATGATAATTTACTTTTGCAGAAATAAATGGGCGAAAACTTTAGCGTCGCCAACCATGTCGTCAATGGGGCAGTTTTCGTCCGGCTGATGAGCGCTCTGGCCGGTTTTGGACCAAACGGCTACCGGGTAATCGTGTTTGCGGATATAGGAAGCAACAGTTCCCGCCCCCACGCCGCCGGCGAAGGCTTCTATATTGTAAACCGTTTTAATAGCTTCTTTGAGCGCCGCAACGACCGGAGCATCCGGAGGGGTCGGTTTTACCGATTGTATGTATTGCGCGGTTGATATTTCTATCCCAACCTTGAATTTCTTTTCAACGGCGTGAGCCATTTTTTGTATTGCCGCCATGACGTCCTGTAAATCATAGTCCGGCAGAACGCGGCAATCCATGCAAAAAACATCTTCGCCGGGGATGGTGTTGATATTGCCCACGTTCGCCTCCTTTTTTGTCGGCTCAAAGGTGGACTCCGGCGGATCGAAAAGAGGGTCGGATTTGGGAAACAGTTTTTTCAATTTGACCAATTTGGTTACCAGATGCGACGCCGCTGCAAAAGCATTATTGCCTAATTGCGGTTTACTGCCGTGGCATTGTTTTCCTTTTGTTTTAAAACATAGCCACAGTATGCTCTTTTCGGCGACTTCAATTAATGTGCCCTCCGGATTTCCCGAATCGGGAACGACAATCAAATCATCACGGTTAAAAAGACCGGGCGCGGAATCGATCATATAAAAGAGCCCCATGCTGCTGGATGTTTCTTCATCGGAAACAAAGGCAAGCTTAATCGAATTCTCCGGTATTAATCCCTCATCCATAATCGCTTTGGCGGCAAAAATGGAAGCCACCATGTCCTGCTGATTGTCTTCGATGCCGCGGCCGAAAAGGCGGCCGTCTTTCACGTAAGCCTTGTAAGGGTCATGGCTCCAGAGACGCAATTCGCCCGGCGGAACGATATCCATATGCGTAATAATCCAGGTAAACCGGTTTTTGTTTTTGCCTTCTATTGTTGTAACAAAGTTGGGACGAATGCCGGAGGAAACTCTTTGGTCCCGCGCGTCATAATGGCGGAAATTTTTAAAACCAAGCAAAAGCAGACGCTCCTTTAACAGATTGGATTTCAAGAGTTCTCCGTCGCCGCCGTTTTCAGGTCCTACAGCGGGAACGGCGCTTAGCGCAATCTGCAATTCAATCATTGCTTCACGGTAGGAATCTATTCTTTGAGATATACGTTTGAATTTGTCTGCGTCAATCATAAAAATTTCCTTTAAAAATAATTTACTCTTCGGGAGTTATGGAAGTATAGGGGCCTATCGTTGACATAGGCTCGTCAAATTTTTTCCCGTCGCCTAAAATCAAGACGACGTATTTTGTTTTATTCAAATATCTGTCGGCGACTTTATTCAAATCATTGACGGTGACGTTCTCTATATTATTGCGGTAATTGACCAGAAAGTCAGCAGGCAAATTTTCATATTCTATATTCATCTGCTGCCAGGCAATCTGTCCGGCAGTGGAAAAAGAAAAGATAAAACCATTGTTGATGGAATTTTTAGCCCAATCTATTTCTTCGGCCGTAATCGGGTGGGATGGAATATTCCCCAGAACAGAATCGATGAGAGATAGAGCCTTCAGGGTTGAGGCCGATTTCGTAAAGGCATAAGTGCCAAAAACTCCGTACGCGGGCTTTGCGTGATAAAAGCTCCCGGAGGTGTAAGCCAGCCCTTCATTATTTCGCACAACGCTGACAATCCGGGAAGGGAAACCGCCGCTGCCGATTATAAAATCTAGAACGGTGAAAGCGTAAAAATCAGGATCAGTCTTACTCGGGGCAAACCGGCCGCTGACAATTGTGGATTGCGCGATTTCTTTATTGATGAAATAAACACCGGGTTCCGGTTTTTGCGGTGGAGGCAGGGCAGCGGCGGGAATATTTCCTGCCTTCCAATCACCGAAGTAACGGTTGAATTTTTTGACAGCTTCCTCTTTTGTTATATCTCCGCTTACGGCGAACATAATATTACCGGGCAGGAAAAACCTGTCGTGGAATTTGATTAAATCATCACGCTCAATATTGGCCAGTGATTTATATGAGGGGAAACGGCCGCGCAAATCATTGTGATATATGAGACGGTTAAATTCCTGAAAAGCCAGTTTCTGCGGGTCGTCCTTCAGTCTTCTTAATTCTTCGTTCTTCAATCGTTTGGCTAACTCAAATTTCTCCTGTTCAAAAGCAGGGGAAATAAGTGTTTGAGCCAGAAGATCAAGTCCATGGTCAAGGTCGTCGTTTAAAACGGAAAAGTCGACATGAGCCGAATCCATGGACATGGTGATGGATGCCGACGCGGCCATAAAATCAAGTTGATCGTCGATTTCCGCGCTGTTTAATTTTGCCGTTCCGCCGGTTCTCATGACATAGGCGGTTAATTCGGCAACGCCTTCCTGTCCTTTCGGATCATACATCGTTCCTGTTTTAATCAGGGCGCTGACGTTGACCAAAGGCAATTCGTGATCTTCCAGAATATAAAGGATAATGCCGTTTTCCAGAACCACGCGCTGGACCGCCGGAAGATTAAATCGCAGCGGCGGATAATGAATATTGTCCGGCGGGATCAACGCGGAATTCGACCCTGCTGCTGCGGGGAGAACTCCCCCTGCCATAATAAGGATGAAAAGCAGCAGGAAAGAAAGAAATTTGATCGATGGGTTTATTATTTTTTCTGTCATATAAGTCAGTCCTTAATCTTTCTTTTTATTTAAAAAGGCAATTGTACAATTTTCTTTATTCAGATACTGTTTGGCCGCTTTCTGAATGTCACTCGCCGAAACCCTGTCAATGACTTTTAAATAACCGGAAATATAATGATAGTCGCCGAACAATACCTCATAATAAGACAACATTGAGGCGAGTGCGTCGTTGGATTCAAGATTTTTGATATATTCCATTTTTATCTGGTTCTTGGCTTTGTTTAATTCGGCATCCGTTACCGGTTCGGATTTAAATTTTTCTATTTCCCGCAGGATTACCTCTTCAAGTTCAGTATTCGTATGGGGATAACGGGGCTGGGCAAAGATGGTAAAAAGGTTGGGACACATTGTCGCCGGTGTGCCGTTCGAGGCGCTGACGTCCTCCGCAATCCCCATTTTCGTTACCATTAAATTATATAACCTGCTCGTTCTGCCTGTAGTCAGGATCGTTTCCAGAACGTCGAAAACATAGTCATCATAGGCAGGAGCATTAGGCTTGTGAAATCCGATAATCATCATGGGGTTGGCATCGAATGGAACCTCCACTCTTCTTTCCTGGGTCTGTGCCGGTTCCATGGGAATCACTTTCTTCTTGACCTTGCTTGCCGGAATCCCGCCGAAATATTTTTCTATCAATTTCAGTGTGTCTTTCGGATTGATATCTCCGACAACGGCGATACAAATACTTTCCGGCGCACTATATTTCGCGTAAATATCTCTTACCGCCGCCGGGCTTAAATTCATTATATCCTCAGTCCAGCCCAGTACAGGCCTTCCGTAGGAATGCGTTTTAAAAGCGGCTCTCAGGAATTCTTCATATAATTTACCTTCCGGACTGGACTCCACGCGCTGCCTTCTTTCTTCCATGACAACGTCGCGTTCCGTGTAGAAATCACGAAAAACGGGGTTGAGCAGACGATCCGCTTCAACTCTTGCCCAAAGTTCGATTTTGTTTGCAGGCAGGCTGACCTCATAGGTCGTTACATCCTGACCGGTGGAAGCATTCATATTCAAACCGCCATTTTTTGTATACAGCCGGTCAATTTCATTGGGTGTAAAGTATTTCCTGCTTTGATCCTGTAATTTCTTCAAACGGGCGGTAAGCCCCTTGATCATTTCAGGATCGGCTTTTTGACCTTTTAATTTTTCTTTATCCAGAGCTGTTCCGGTTTGTTCGATCTTGTCGAGTATCTTTTTCTCAGCGGTATAATTTTTGGCGCCGATGGTCGTAGTTCCCTTAAACATCATATGTTCTAAAAGGTGGGCGGCGCCGCTTTCTCCAACCTCTTCATCAATAGCTCCGACACGATGCCGGATATACAGAGAAACAGTCGGGCTTAAATGACGTTCCAGCATCAGCACAGTTAAACCGTTTTTCAGTTTTGTTTTGATGACTTTATTCTCAAGGTCAAAGCCGTAACAATGGCCGTACATTAAAAAAATAACCGAGAATATAAAGACTGATTTGAAAATATTATTGTTTTTCATCATGATCCATTCCATCCTGTTTTTTGGGAAATAAGCGGAAGAAAAAATATATGACTCCCACAGTACAAACTAAAATCAGAAGACAAGCAGAAAAAAAATATATGATAAATTCAAAGGGATTCTTTACGCCATATGAACCTATTAACGCATTAACGCCTATCATTAAAAAAAACACGGAGAATAACAGAATAGCAATATTTTTAATCCATATCAGAGCGTTCATGAAAGGCTGCCTGCTTTGTTCTTTAGTTATTTTTAAGCTTCTTCTTTAATTCCGCGTAAGCGGCAAAACTGAGATCGTTGTTCCGGCAAGGGAGCAATGAATTATTATGATATAACGGTTCTCTTTGAATGTCAAAGGGTGAACAGGCCACCGCTTCATCCCACATTTTTGTGCCTGGAATAGGCGAATATTCAGCCAGAACCGGTTTGGCGCCGCATTCCCTCACGAATTCAATGCTTTTTTCGACTTCTTCGGCGCTCTGGCCGGGTATACCGCAAAGCAGGTATATGCCTATTTCCGCGGTTTTATAACCGGCGTTTTTTAAATGGCTTACGGCAAGGCGGAGTTCTTCGTTTTTAACTTTCCCTCCGGTTTTAATCTGCCTTTTTAAGTCGGATGTTTCAAAACCAAAGCGAATAGTCTTGAATCCGGAATTGTAGAGTAAAACGCTTAGCTCTTTGTTGATTTCCCGCAGATGCAATCCATTGGGACAATGGAACTGGCAGGATAATTTTCTTTTTTTTACTTCTTTGAGCAATGGCATAATCATTTCATTCGGTTTAACAAGCAGTGCGTCGTCATAGAAACTGAAATTAATAACCCCGGATTCTTTTTGCCAGTATTGTATTTCGTCAACCACTTTTACCGGATCGCGTTGCTGAAATTTATCATTAAGAATATGTGAAGAGCAATAGCTGCAGCGATAAGGGCAGCCCAGGGAAGTAATTAACGGCAATTGTTCTATTTTACGTATTAAATCGAAAGCAGGGTAGGGCAGCGAATCAAGATTATTTTCATCGGGTGTAAATACAGGTTCTTCATTAAATAAATTTTTAAGTAACCGCAGAACCTGTTTTTCTCCGGAGCCCGCGATGATATAATCAGCGCCGGAAAAATTAACGGCATGGCTGTAACAGAGCGTCGCGTATTTACCGCCAAGTACTATGGGAACAAAAGGCAGGACTTCTTTTATTATTTTAATGGCCTCAAAGACTCCCGGATACCAGTACGTCATCATGGAAGTTATCAAAACAATATCTGCATCTTCATGTTTTTTGAGCTCATTTATGAATATTTCCGGCAATATTCCGTAGCGGCAGTATTTTCTGTTAATCATTTTCAGAGAATCGGGAGTGGGAATAACCTGCCGGAAAAATTTCCCGTCGCCGTAAGAATGGCGCAACGGTTGCTGACGGCTTTCCTGAGGCATGGCCGGGTGGTAAGGGTCAAGGCAATCGATAAAATGAATCCGGTGGCCGTTTTGGCGCAAAAGTCCGCCTAAATACAGCAAGCCAAGAGGTTTTAACCAGAAATCGTATGCCGCGAAATCGTAAATCCAGGGGTTTATCAAAAGAATCTTACTCATCGGTGGTTGTTTATCATAGAGGCCGGTTATTTACAAAAGTAATAAAGATCGCAGTATTCACCCGCAAATTTACACGGATTTAACCCCCATTGCTTTTTGGCGCCGGAGTATGTAGAATATATGATATAAAATTCCCGACATAAAACAGAAACACAAATTAACAGGAGGTAAACTATGAAAAAATTTATGGTTAAGTCGAATTTTTTACGGGCCGTTCTTTTTATTTTTTTCGGCTTATGTTTTATTCCTCAACTGTGTTATGCGACTGCGCCGAAAACTGTAGATATGGCTTATGATATGGATACGCAAACATTGTCTGTCACAATAAATCACTACACACTATCCGCCGGTTCGCATTATATTAAATATGTAGAAATCAAGAAAAATGGCAAAGTCGACAGCAAAAATGAGTATGGTTCTCAACCCAAAGGTCCGATTTTCACTTATACTTATAAGATAGCGGCTGTAAAAGGAGACGTTTTCGAGGTCACAGCTACTTGTAATCTCTGGGGTCATAAAACTTCAACATTAACCATACCGTGATTAAACACGTGCTTTCCGGATGAGGAATGAGGAATGAAACAACACCGGACTTTTCCATGAGGCCGTTGTGAAAAGAACACATCGTATTGGCTGCTGCCGCTCTGGAGGAAGGCAGATTTATGGCGGCTCCGGATTCCTTAGAAAAGCAAAAGAGTATCGATCCTGAAAGGATAGCCGCGATCGGTTATTGCTTCGGCGGCGGCGTCAGGCTGCATATCGCGCCGCAGGACGTTAATCTCACTTTACAAGGCCTTTACTTTTCTTTGATTAAATTGACTTGATGGGCCTTTTATGTTACTAAATCTGTTGAAACAAAAGTCATTTTAAATATATAGTTATTAATTTTGAGGCCTTAAAAGCGTGAAGAAGACGACTTTAATAAAAATATTTTTAAGGTCTTTTTTTATTCATACAACGCTTAATTTTCGGAGAATGCAAAACTTGGGATTTGCCATGGCTATAATCCCGGTTATTCGGGAATTGCGGTTACAAGAAAAGGAGTCCCGGCAATTGTTGACCACGCACTTACAGTTGTTTAATACCCATCCCTACTTTTCCGCCCCGATAATCGGATCCATTGTCCGTTTGGAAGAAGAACAGGCCTGCACGGGTGAAGACTGTAATGCCAACGCGATTAAGCAAAGCTTTATGGCATCCTATGCCGCTATAGGCGATATTTTTTTCTGGGGCGCCTTGAGGCCTTTTGTCTCGATTTTTGCAGTTATTTTAATATATATGGGGTTCATAATTGCTCCGGTTGCTTTCCTGTTAGTCTATACACCGGCTCATTTCTGGGTAAGATTGAAGGGTTTTATCGAAAGTTACCGGAGGGGGAAAAAGGGATTTGAATTTATCCGCTCTCTGGATTTGCCCGGTGTTGCCGTAAAAATTCGCTGGATTTCTTTAATTATATTATCCGGTTTAGTTGTCTGGCTGTCGAGAGATTACGGATATTGGCCTTTTATGAAAGTCTCCGGCGTTATTATGAAATTAACGGCGCTGGCAACCGTTATGCTTTGCTTTTTATTGATTAAAAAAGGTATTTCACAAATATATGTTATTTATGGAGCTCTTGTGATATTTCTACTCGCTTCCTGGAAAGGATTTTTAATTTGACCGAAGAAATAAGGACTTTAAGATTAAAAAACAAATTGGGACTTCATGCGCGGGCAGCGGCAACTTTTGTAAAAGTAGCTCTGCAATATAAATCAAAGATTCAGGTAGAACATGAAGGGCAAACTGTTGATGGTGAAAGCATTCTGGATTTACTGACACTGGCTTGTCCCCGCGGCGGAGAGTTAACTGTAAAAGCCAGTGGTATCGATGCTCCTGCCGCCATGGCAGAGCTGGAAAAACTTGTCGAAAATAAATTTGGAGAAGATTAAACGATAAGATGAGCACTGATCAGACAATGAAAACATTGGTTCTCAAAGGTGTCGGTGTTTCTCCCGGTATTGCTATCGGCAGGTGTTACCGTTTTGACCCGTCAGACAGCCAGGTTTCCTTTTATAAACTGAGCGATACTTCGTTGATTCCCGTGGAAGTTCTCCGCTTTAAAAAGGCCTTAAAAGAATCGGAACAGCAACTGCTGGAGATTCAAAAAAACCTCAAAAAAGAAAAGGTCACCGAACCTATCTATGTTATTGACGTTCATATTCTTATTTTAAGAGATAAAATATTTACCAACCGCACCATTAAATATATACGCAGATTAGGCGTCAATGCGGAATGGGCGTTGCGTATGACGCTGGATCATTACAAACAGATATTTGAGGGCGTCAAAGACACATACATCAGCAGTCGCATCAGCGATGTTCAGTATGTCGTCCAGAGGATATTGAGGAATCTGTCCGGTGAAAAGAATGAGATTGCATGGGAAGAAGTCTATAACGGCCTGATTATTGTTACACACGATCTGTCCCCGGCCGATACTGCCCAGATGAAGCTGGATAAAATTTTCGGTTTTGCCACTGACAGCGGCGGCCGGACATCGCACACGGCCATTGTTGCACGGTCTTTGGAATTACCCGCTGTTGTCGGTCTGGATAATATAACCCGTTTTGTTCACACCGGCGATGAATTAATAGTCGATGGCACGTCCGGCCTGGTCGTAATAAATCCCTACAGTGATATGCTCAAAAGATACGAAGAAAAGAAGCGCCATTATGACGCCGCCAAAGACGAGTATCTTAAATATGGAAGACTGCCCGCCGTGACACTTGATAATTATCATGTGCAAATAGGCTGTAACATCGAATTTATTGAAGAGCTTCCCTCGGCAATCATTCATGGCGCGGAAAACATCGGGCTTTACCGCACGGAATTTTTATATATATATCGTGACGATCTGCCGACGGAAGAAGATCATTTCAATAATTATCGTCAGGTGGTTACCGATAAAAATTTAGCGTGGTCAACCATTCGTACGTTTGATTTGGGCGGTGACAAATTTTCCAAGTACCAGAAGCAGGGAAAAGAATTGAATCCGCAGATGGGACTCAGAGCCATTCGTTTTTGTTTGAAAGAAGTTGAAATATTCAAGACGCAATTGAGAGCCATCTGGCGCGTCAGCGCTCTGGGAAAAACAAAAATTCTCTTCCCGATGATTTCCAGTGTGGATGAAATAAGAGAAGCGAAAAAGTTGCTGGAAGAAACCCGCCAGGAGCTTCTGGCCCGCGGAGAGAAAGTTGCTTCGGAAATGGAAATAGGCGCGATGATTGAAGTGCCTGCCGCCGCCGTGATTGCCGATAAACTCGCGAAAGAGGTGGATTTTTTCAGCATCGGCACAAATGATTTGATTCAGTATTCCCTGGCTATCGACAGGGCCAACGAACGTTTGACGTACATGTATGAACCTCTGCATCCGGCTGTTTTAAGATTAATAAAGAACGTAGTAAATTCGGCCCGTAAGGCAAATATCCGCACGGCTATGTGCGGGGAAATGGCCGGCGATCCCCTTTGCATACTGATTCTTCTGGGAATGGAACTCGATGAATTGAGCATGAACCATCTGGCCATTCCGCGCATTAAAAAAATCATAAGGGAATCAACCCTGGAAGAATCAAAATTATTGCTGAAAAAAGCCCTTACTTTTAATACGGCTGCTGAAGTGCGGGCTTATGTGCATGATTATATGGCAAAACGTTTTCCCGATGAATTTCAAATTGAAGAAGATTAGCTTTTGTTATAAAAACCGGATAAAATTTATGGCAACAGTATAATGAGGGCGTAAATCTTTTCACATTGATTACAAACAAAATAATTAAACGCAGAATTTGCATCTTCCCGGTTATTTCCAGCGGAGAACTTCAACAATGAACGAAGATAATAATTTTATCATACCCTATCAGGAAAAAGAATATTATTCCGGACACCTTTACGATGAGCAGAAATTTTTCCAGTTCCGGTTAGTCAAGACATTCCTTTCACGCGTCACCCTTGCCGACGAATATGTCGAAGCCGTTAATAAACTTTCCACCGAGGGAGTTGTGATCTATGCCCTAAACCAGAGGAGTGAACTCAACAGCCTCATCATTTATGAGCTTTTTAAACGCAAAGGAATGCCTATTCCCGTATATTGCCATGGAATGAATATGTCCTTCTGGCAGCCTCTGCCGAAAATGCTTAAATTTTTCTGGCATTCTTTTTTGCGCCGTTTGGGAAAAGAACAAAAAGCGTGGATGGGCAAATTAGCCTACATGGATAGAGTGGTTAGTGAAAGAAAGAGCATCATCATTCATTTAGGCGAATCGGAATTCATTGAAAACAGATCCGCGGAAAGCGCGTTAATAACCCTGATGAATGTTCAGGAAAAAGTTGATTTTCCCATTTATATCGTGCCGGTCATGGTTTCTTACGGGCGCAGGCGTGAAAAAGAGGACGAAAGTCTGATCAATATTCTTTTCGGACAAACGGAACACACGGGCGCTATGCGCCGTTTGATTACGTTTATTCGTTTTTCCGGCAGCGCATTTGTCATTCCCGCGGAACCGATTAAATTGTCTGAATATTTAAATACAAATAAAAGTCTTTCACAGGAAACGGCTGTTCACGAACTGCGTGGAGAATTAATAGACCGCATTGAAAAAGAAAAGAACACCGTGGTCGGACCGGCCCTGAAATCGCGCAATGAACTGATCGGCATGGTTTTAAGCGATGGATCCATGAAAAAGTTTATTACCGGCTTTGCCGAAAAAGAAAAAAAGGATAAGGCGGTGGTTAAAAAAGAAGCGCGTCGTTATCTTGATGAAATTGCCGCCGATTATAATGAAATTTTTATAGCTATGTGGCGAAAAGTTCTCACCTGGTTGTTCAACGATATTTACGACGGCTTATCAATCGATCTGGAAGGCATGGCCAAAATAAGAAATATTTCTAAAAAGATGCCTTTTGTGATTATCCCCTGCCATCGCAGTCATATAGATTATCTTTTGATTCATTACGTATTTTACTTTAACAATATACAGCTTCCTTTCATCGCCGCCGGCAGTAATTTATCTTTTTTCCCCATGGGTTATATTTTCCGCAACTCCGGCGCTTTTTTTCTAAGAAGGAGTTTTAGAGGGAATGAACTTTATTCCGAAGTATTTACAAAGTATCTGGCAATCCTGTTGAAAGAAGGGCTGCCTCTGGAATTTTTTATTGAAGGGGGACGCAGCCGGACAGGTAAAATGGTCATGCCCAAGTATGGTCTTCTCTCCATGCTTATTCAGGCCTATCAGGAAAAATATTGCGATAATTTTGCCGCTATTCCCGTTTACATCGGTTATGACCGCGTGATTGAGGAGAAATCCTATCTTAAAGAACTCTCCGGAGAGACTAAAACTCCGGAAAATACCGCGGAGATCATTAAATCCAGTAAAGTTTTGAGTAAAAAATATGGCCGCGTTTACGTCAACATCGGCGAGCCGATTATTATGAAGTCTTATCTGGAGGCGCAGGAAAAGCCGATAGAACAAATGGCTATGGATGAACGGCAAAGCCTTTACCGGAAAATCGGCTATGAAATAGTTTTGGAAATCAACAAAGTAGCAGTTATCACCCCGTTTTCTCTGGTTGCCGCCGTTATTTTAAGTCATGACCGCAGAGGAATATCCTACAATGATTTACTGGATATTCTAAATGAATTTTACGAATACCTGTCCGCGAAAAAAGTAAGGTTTGCCGAAACGTTTTCTCATCGCGAAAAAGCGATAACGGACGCTCTGAATATATTTGTACAGCAGGGATTTATCTCAAAAATTGAGGCCGAAGAAGATGAAGACGAAGAGTTGCAGGAAGTGGTTTATTCGTTAAAAGAAGAAAAAAGGCTGAATCTGGAATATTATAAAAACAACGTTTTGCATTTCTTCGTGCCTTTATGTTTTGTTGCCACTTCAATGATCAGAAGCAATGAAGATGTGACGTCGCAAAACAAGATCATCGGGGATTATAAATTTCTCAAGAAGCTTTTATGGAATGAATTTATTTTTGATGAACACAAGGATGACGCCCAAGATGTTAATGAAGTGCTTGCCTATTTATATGATCGGAAAATGATCATATCCACGGAGCGTGAAAATCAGACTTGCATAGAAATAAAAGGCACAGGTAGTAAAAAGCTGAAACCTTTTGCCGATTTAATTCACAATTATCTGGAGTCATTCTGGATCGTGATTAGAAGCTGCCAGTATTTAAAGAAAGCTCCGCTTCCTAAGAAGGATTGGCTGAAGAAAATCATGACACTGGGAGACAGAATGTACAAAAAGGGCGAAATATTAAGACCGGAAGCGCTTTCGCAATCCAATTATCAAAATGTCATAATATTTCTCGAAGATTCGAAACTCATAAGCGCCGTGACAAAATATGAAAAAAAGGGAAAAAAAGAAAAGAAAGAAGTTTTCTACACGCTAACCGAAAACACGGCGGAAATGGAAGTTCTGCGCCGCCGCATATTCAAATTACTGTAAAAGCTACAGGGACAATTCCCAAAGAAAATATTGAAAAATATTATCGTAATCATCTGTATGGGCATCATATTTAATGATATAGTGTGGTAAA
>Ga0187851_10000499_pt1 | contig 40210 bp, 34 predicted proteins | sample June2016WEW_6_10_FD_132997 | JGI IMG/M metagenome (GOLD analysis project Ga0187851, IMG submission 132997) | Peatland microbial communities from SPRUCE experiment site at the Marcell Experimental Forest, Minnesota, USA - June2016WEW_6_10 | ecosystem: Environmental > Terrestrial > Soil >...
CCACCAAGACCTACGGCTACCATCGCGCAGGAGTTTTGGCCGCGCTGGTCAACGCGGTGTCGCTGGTTGCGGTTTCCTTCTTCATCTTCTACGAGGCTTTCCGGCGTCTGCAGCATCCGGAGCACGTGCAGGCCTCAATCATGATGTGGGTGGCCGGCGCTGGTGTAGTGATGAATGGAGTAATCGCGCTGCTGCTCTATCGCTCCGGCGGCGACGTGAATATCCGCAGCGCCCTGCTCCATGAAGTGGGCGATACGCTTTCGACGGCGGCGGTAATCGCCGGGGGCTGGGCCATTCTGGTCACGGGAGATTACTGGATCGATTCCGCGTTGTCATTCGGGATTGGCGTGCTCATCCTGTGGTCGGGTTTCGGAATCGTGCGCGAGACGCTGAATATTTTGCTCGAAGGCACCCCACGCGGAATGAAGCTCGAACTGGTGGAAACGGCGATTCGCTCCATCGAGGGCGTCAACGACGTGCACGATCTTCATGTGTGGAGCATCGGATCGGAAACGCACGCGCTCTCTTGCCACATCGCAATTGCAGATATTCCGCCCTCAGTCAGCGAGCGCATCCTGCGCGACGTGAAAGACCGCCTGCATCAACACTTCCGCATCGACCACACCACCATCCAGTTCGAGCACGTGGAGTGCGAGGTGGCGCACGGGTGTGTGATGCCGGTGACCGAGAGTGCCGAGCATCACCACCACAGTCACGGGCACTAGACTCGCGTGAAGACGATCACCTCAGACGGTTCTCCCGGAAGACTCTTCAAGCCCAAAAGGACTTGGGACGCATGGTCGGAGGAAAACCATCGCAAGAGCACTGGCCTGTGGCTCCCGGTGGCGAAGAAAGGCTCGAGCCTACGGTCGGTTTCATACCAGGAAGCCCTCGACGTTGCTCTCTGCTACGGATGGATCGACGGCCGGAAAAGGCCCGAGAGCGAACAGAGTTGGCTCCAAAGATTTGTCCCGCGATCGGACAAGAGCGTCGGGTCGAAGATTAGCCGCGAAAAAGCTCTGGCGCTGCTTGCGTAGCAAAAAGGCAGACACTCGCGCTCGAAAGATTGAGCAGTTTATTGCAATGCTGGAAAGGAAAGAGAAGATTCATCCCTAAACCCACAGAGATTCGGGGGCGAAAGGAAATCTTGCCATTACATGGTCTACGCGCCGCCGTTTTGCTTCTCGAAGATCTCTCGCACCCGCTCAATCGTGTCCGCCTCATGCGCCGACTTGTCCGGCCGCAGGCGCACGATCCGGGGGAAGCGCAGCGCGTAGCCGCTGTCATGACGATCCGACTGCATCATGTTATCGAACGCCACTTCCAGCACGATCTTTGGTTCAACGGTGCGCCGGAAGCCCTCATTCTCAATCGTGTGTTCCAGAAACCAATGCGTCATCTCTGCAATCTCGGCATCTGTGAGTCCGGAGTACGCCTTGCCCATGTTCGCCAGCCGGTCACCATCCCACACCGCAAACGTGTAGTCGCTAAGCACTCCCACGCGCTTGCCGTGGCCGTACTCAACCGCGGTCACAACCACATCGAGCGTGGCTAGCTCGCGCTTCATCTTCAGCCACGATTTGCCGCGCTTACCCGGTGTATAGGTTGAGGCGAGATCTTTGATCATCAGTCCTTCGTTTCCCCTGGCCTGCGCAGCGGTAAACAATTCTTCAAGTTCATCCTGCGAAGCGGCTCGAAACACGGGCGCGCGGATGATGCTGTGCGTCGAAGTCTCTTCTACGTTTCCGAACTTGAATTCCCCTTGCGTTCCCATATTCTTCCGTGCTTCTACGTCTCCGTAGGAAATGACCTTTCTTTCTGCAGCCAGCAACTCATCCAGGATCCGCGCCCGGTCCTTCAGCGGACGATCGATCAGCAACTCGCCGCCTGCGTATAGAACATCGAACACCAGGTACGCTACTGGAATCTCCTGCAGCATTTTCTCGCTAACTTTTTTTCGGCCGAGCCGCTGCTGCAAAACGGAGAACGGTCGCGCCCGGCCAAGTTCTGCAGCCCTGGCCTCGCCGGCTTCTGAGAAGGATTCGTCCACCACTGCCTGCATCTGCACCAGATTCTGCGAGTGTTCCCACGCCACAATCTCGCCATCGAGAATCGCGTCCCGCGGCAGCCCTACGAGCGCGTTCGGCAATTCAGGAAACGATTCGGTGATTTCATCTCGTGTACGAGAAAAGAATTTCACTTCCCCCGGCGAAACGTGGGCCTGGGCGCGAATGCCGTCATACTTATCTTCCACCGCGGCCTCGGCGAAATAACTCAGCCCTTCTTCGGCCGGCTCAATCGGACTGGCAAGCATGCAACCTAAAGGGTGGAACAGCCGCATTTTGGCCGTCGCCAGCTTACCTTCGACCGCCAGGCGAAGCGTCTCCCCGATATCCCCCAACAGCATGTCGGCGCGCTGCACCTCGGCGAGCGTGCCGCCGTAGGCTTTGGCAATGGCGTCCTCGACCAGGCTTTCTTTCAGGCCAATTCGCAGGTCGCCCGTCATCACCTTTACGATGTACTTGGCTTCGAGAGGCGTGGCCCGCGACAAAAGGTCGCGAACTATCGCTGTCTTCGCCGCTGGCCCACGCGCCGTCGCGATTTGCGCGAAGGCATCGGCGACTTCGAGAATTCGCAGGCCTTGGCCGGATTTCTCCGGTAGAACATCCGCAGCTACAGCGCCCAAGTCACCATGCCTACGATAGGCACTGGCAAGAGCGTGCTCATCCTTGCCCGAAAGCCCGGCGACAACTCGCCACAACAGGGAACCACCCACCTGCATAGTTGTCTCTTCCCATGCGGGAAATGGTCTTCCGGACAGAAACACCGTGGAGACCGCAGCTTCGTCGACGCTGCGCGACTTCAGATAGCCAGCCAGGATAGCTGTCTTTTGCAGCTTCTTCGTGGTGCTTGCTATCTCCTCGCAGGTTGCAGCTAGCTTACGCATGTCGATAAGATGTCGTTCCGAGGATAGACGAAAGCCTCTCGGAGTGCGATTCCAGTCCCTTAAACGCCGTCAATGTAAACACTTAGCGCATCCAGTCGTAACTCAAGAATGTACCCCCTGTGGTAATCTAGTGGTTGGCGCTTTGCAGCGCCCGGAGCATCTAATTACAGTGCATTCTCTGCGAAATCTCGTGCGTTTTCTGGTGGCCGTGCAACTTCTGCCCGCCCTTGAAAGTGGCGAAGAAACGCTGGTCGGCGGCCAGGCTGTTCTCGAAGGCGTGATGATGCGTTCGCCGCACGCCTGGGCGATTGCTTGCCGCAAACCTTCCGGCGAAGTGGTGACCATGAGCGAACCGCTCGAGCGTCCCTCGGAAAAACACAAGTGGATGGCGTGGCCCGTTGTTCGCGGGGTGATGACACTCGGTTACGCCATGTCTCTGGGTTACCGTGCACTGCGTTTCTCGGCGAACGTAGCGATTGAAGAGGTGATGCAAAGCGAGGCAACAGATGTGGTGACAGCCGCGTCGGCTGTCCCACCGAAGCGAAGCGAGGCGGAACCTTCCCCGGCGACGTCATTCCAGGCGCAGACTCGCGAGAAAGCCGCCACCATTAGCGGATGGCTGGCTGCGGGCAACGTCATCCTCTCCCTGGCGTTCTTCATCTTCATGTACAAGTACCTGCCGCTGCTGGCGGCCACTGAACTGAAAAAGGTGAATCCCGCTTTCGGCGGCCAGATTGTGTTTAACCTGATCGATGGTGCGGTGCGCTTGATCCTGTTCCTGTTATTCATCTGGGGAGTTTCTCTCTTCCCGGACATTCGACGCGTCTATGAGTATCACGGGGCTGAGCACAAGACCGTATTCGCCTTCGAGAATGGCGATCCGCTCGAAACCGCAACCGTGCAGAAATATTCGACCTTTCATCCCCGTTGCGGTACCAGTTTTCTAATGACGGTGATGCTGATCTCGATCGGCTTTTACATGCTGATTCCGTTCACCACATTCTGGGCGCGCTTTGCGTCACGTATCGCGCTTCTGCCCGTAATCGCCGGCGTCTCCTACGAGATCATTCGCTTCGCGGCCAAGCATCGTGGCTCGCTCTTCGCGCTGATGACTACGCCCGGACTGTGGCTGCAGCGCATTACCACACAGCCTCCTTCGGACGAGCAAGCACAATGCGCCATCGTCGCCCTCGATCGCGCGATGGCTCTCGAAAAAGAAAACGGCGGCGAGTTGGTGATTGCCTAGCGGCTCCGCCGCGGATATTTCTCTCTTTCTATTCCTCATCTACAATGCCGTAGAGACGTACTTGCTACGTCCAGCTGCTTCTCCCCGACTCCGGCAACACCGAGACGTAGTGAGCTACGCCTCCACGAAAGCGCATCATGTTTGAACGTCTTGACCAAATCGAAGCCCGTTATGAAGAGCTGACCCAAGCTCTTGCCTCACCGGATATCGTCAACGATTCGGCGAAATACCAGAAGACTGCCAAGGCGCACAGCGAAATCGCGCCCGTGGTCGAGAAGTACCGCGAGTACAAGGACCTGACGCGAGGCATCGCCGAAAGCAAAGCGATGCTCGTTGAGGAACAAGATCCGGAGATGCGTGCTTACGCGCAGGAAGAGCTCAACAAACTTGAGCCCCGCGTAGCGGCCATCGAAGAAGAATTGAAGGTCTTACTATTGCCAAAAGATCCGAATGACGAGAAAAACATTATTCTCGAAATCCGGGCCGGCACGGGTGGAGACGAAGCCACGCTCTTTGCCGCCGAGATCTTCCGGATGTACACCAGATATGCGGAAACGCAGCATTGGAAAGTTGAGGTGCTCTCTTCGTCGGAGTCGGCGGCGGGTGGCTTGAAGGAAGTCATCGCCATCATCGAAGGCAAGCGCGTTTTTTCTCAACTTAAGTACGAAAGCGGCGTACACCGCGTGCAGCGTGTTCCCGCGACCGAGCAGCAAGGGCGTGTCCACACCTCAGCCGTCACGGTGGCGGTGCTGCCCGAAGCCGAGGATGTCGACATCAAGATTGAAGCGAAGGATCTGCGGATTGATACTTTCTGCTCCTCGGGGCCCGGCGGCCAGTCGGTCAACACCACATACTCCGCCGTTCGCATTACGCACATCCCCACAAACACGGTGGTGAGTTGCCAGGACGAGAAGTCGCAGATCAAGAATCGAGAAAAAGGCATGCGCGTTCTGCGCTCCCGGCTCTATGAAATTGAGATGGAGAAGCAGCAGCAGGCACTGGCCAAAGAGCGCAAGGCCATGGTCGGTTCCGGCGACCGGAGCGAGAAGATCCGTACCTACAACTTCCCGCAAAACCGGCTTACCGATCATCGCATTGGCTTCACGATTCATCAGCTGGAATCTGTAATGGATGGCAAGCTGCAACCGCTGATTGAAGCCCTGACCACGCACTATCAGGCGGAGAAACTAAAGGAAGAGGGCGCAACCGTCGCATAAAGAGCCGTCCCCCCAAGTTCAACAGAAACCGCGGGGCTTACAGCAACCCGTGAGGACTGATTCAGCACCTAAGCTGCACTATGTCGAAAGGCAATTCTCGCTCTCTGCTGGCGCTTACGGGCTTTGCACTGGCGACGGCCGGCGCCGCCTGGTACGGTGCCCGTTACAGTGGCAAGGTAAGCCATGCAGGTTGGTACCGAGACTTGGACAAACCTAGTTTTAGGCCTCCAAAGAACGTGCATCCGGTGGTTTGGACAATGCTGTACGCGATGATGGCGTGGTCGGGATGGCGTATCTGGAGCGCCGCGCCGTCTCGAGAGCGCAAACATGCGCTACGTCTCTGGATTTCGCAACTCGCCACCAACGCGAAATGGTCTAAGCTTTTCTTTGCGCAACATAGTCCAACGCTCGCCCTGGCTGACGCGATTGCGTTGGAGGGCATGATTTTCGCCTACATCAAAGCTGCTCGAAAAGTAGATCGCGCAGCGGCCAATGCTTTCATCCCATACGCGGCGTGGGTCGCCTTTGCTGCGGTGCTTAACTCGGAAATCGCGAGACTGAATCCGCGCGAGGCGTAAAGAAACCTTCGCACTTTCCTCATTTTTCTTTTTTTGCTCCAGTGGCGGGCGTGTGTGTTGAAATGATGCGGTGCAACTGAAAGCTGAACTCTTGTCCGCGGTCAAGCGACTGACTGAAGAGAATGTCCCTTCCCCCCGCATGAACGCTGAGCTTCTGCTGATGTTCACGCTAGGATGTGATCGGGCCTACTTGTACGCGCATCCAGAGCGTGATCTTACCTCCGATGAAATCAGTCGCTATAAGGCCGTACTCGCGCAGCGCGAGCGCGGCGTTCCGGCCCAGTATGTTACCGGGCACCAGGAATTTTGGGGCATGGATCTTGTCGTCACGCCCGCTGTGCTGATCCCGCGCCCTGAAACCGAGCACGTCATCGAAACTGTCTTGGCTTGCGTGGGTCGGACACTGTCGTGCGCCGACCCTTTCCGACTCATCGACGTCGGCACGGGCTCTGGCTGCATCGCGCTGGCACTCGCCAAGGAATTGCCGCAAGCCGACGTCCACGCGACCGACATTTCCTCGGCTGCGCTCGAAATCGCCCGCGCCAACGCGGCTCGTCACCAACTGGAATCCCGCATTCGATTTCGCGAAGCGGATTTGCTGACTGGATTCGGAGCCAACTTTTTCGATGTCATCGTCTCCAACCCTCCCTATGTGGGCGAATCGGAGAAAGATGAAGTCCAACTCGAAGTTCGCAAGTTCGAGCCGCGCAACGCCGTCTTTGCGGGTCACACCGGTGTTGAAGTGATCGTGCGGCTGATACCAGAATCCCACGCCGCGCTCCGGCCCGGCGGTTGGCTGGTGATGGAGATCAGCGGGACCATGGTGGAAGATACGACCCGATTGCTAACCGGGTGGGAAGACATCCGATTCGTCAAGGATCTACAGGATATTCCGCGGGTGGTAGCGGCCCGAAAGAAGATCTAGACCGCTATGTCTGCCGGCGCAGGACGAACACTCATGTTAGGTACACTGTTATTTATCGCGAAACGGCAGCCGGCTGAATCTCTTCCACGTCCACGACGTTGGTAGGATACTTGCCCGTGTAACAAGCCGAACAATAGGAAGTTTTCTCTCCATCCCCGCAAGCTTTCTTAAGGCCTTCCAGCGACAGATAGGCGAGCGAATCCGCGCGAATGTACTGGCGAATCTCGTCGATCGATTTATTGGCCGCAATCAGCTGATTTTTCGAAGGCGTATCCACGCCGTAGTAGCAGGGAGAAACGGTGGGCGGACACGAGATGCGCATGTGAACTTCTTTTGCTCCCGCGCTGCGAATCATGCGAACGATCTTCCGGCTGGTGGTGCCGCGCACAATGGAATCGTCAATCAGCACCACGCGCTGCCCTTGAAGAAGCGACCGCACCGGATTCAGCTTCAGCTTCACGCCAAAATCACGCACGCTCTGGCTCGGCTCGATAAACGTCCGTCCGACGTAGTGATTGCGGATCAATCCGAAGCGAAACGGGATGCCGCTCTCGGCGGCGTATCCCACGGCCGCAGTCACGCCCGAATCCGGCACAGGGACCACGAGATCGGCTTCCACCGGCGCTTCGCGTGCCAGCTGCCGTCCCAGTTCTTCCCGACTGGTTTGCACCGCGCGGCCAAACACCACGCTGTCTGGACGCGAAAAATAGACATGCTCGAAGATGCAACTTGATTGCGGCGCGGCGGTTGAATAGAAACGCGAGGTGATTCCTTCCGGCCCCACTACGACCAATTCGCCGGGCTTCACGTCGCGCTCGTAGGTCGCCCCAATCAGGTCAAAAGCACACGTCTCCGAGGCAAAGACGATGGTGTCACGTTTCTGGCCTTCCAGCGCCGGAATGCGTCCCATGGCCAGAGGGCGGAAGCCTCGCGGGTCGCGGGCCGCAATAATGCGGTCAGGACTCATGACCACCAGCGAAAACGCGCCTTCCACGCGCCGCAACGCATCTGCGATCGCTTCTGGCAGAGTATGCTCCCGCGAAAGTGCGATCAGATGGACGATCACCTCGGTATCGCTGTTCGTCTGAAAGATTGATCCCTGACGCTCCAGGTGGCTGCGAACCTCCGCCGCGTTCACCAGATTGCCGTTGTGCGCCACAGCAATCGACCCTTTATTCGAGCCCACCAGAATCGGCTGCGCGTTCAGCAGCGCAGAATCGCCAGCCGTTGAGTAGCGCGTGTGGCCGATGGCTAGCGTGCCGCGTATTTTCGCGAGCACATCTTCGGTGAATATGTCGGCGACCAGGCCCATAGCCTTGTGCACTCGCGAACTCAGACCATCGGATGTGACAATGCCAGCCGACTCCTGCCCGCGATGCTGCAAGGCGTGCAATCCCAGGTACGCAAGCTTCTCTGCCTCGGGATGAGCAAAGATCGCTACCACTCCGCACTCTTCGTGGAATTTATCTGAAATCAGCATTTAGCAATCAGCCTTTAGCTTAAACCACCGCAGACAGACATCCTCGCCCGTCTGCCACCCAAAGTCCGGCACTTCAGTCTGCGGCCACAAGCTCTGGATCAGTCCGCAAAATCGATTCCAATGCGGATTCGTACGTCTGATTCAACTCCGAGACTGCCACCGACACCACCACATGGTCACCCAACGCAATTTCCAGCCGCTCAGGAATCGTTTCCCCGATCACATCCGCAGAGACTCCATTTTTCTCTGCCACCTGTTGGATTCGCGACAGCTTCTCTGGGTCGCAGGAGACCACAATGCGGCTCGCATCCTCGCCAAACAGGACAAACTGGGCTGGAAGTTCATTCGCCGCAAGGTTGACGCGCGCACCGACATTTTCTGCAAACGCCTTTTCTGCCAATGCCGCCGCCAAACCGCCGTCGGAGCAATCATGCACCGATTCCACCGTGCCCTCTCGAATCAACTCAATCACCGCTTTCTGCAGTGCGGCTTCCTTCTCCAGATCAAGTTCTGGCGGATATCCCCACACAGCCCCCAGAATTTCCTTTGCGTATTCCGACGACCCGAACTCGCTCTCCACATCGGCAATATCGGCCATCTCTCCGCCGCGCAATAGCACGATTGTGCGGCCAGCCGCGGCGAAATGCATCTTCGCAGTTTTGTGCACGTCTTCGAGAATGCCCACCACTCCCAGCACCGGCGTAGGATAAATGCCTTCGCCCAACGTCTCATTGTAGAAACTGACATTGCCGCCTGTGATAGGGATCTCCAACTCCTCGCAGGCTTTGGTGATGCCATCGATCGTCTGCGAGAATTGCCACATAATTTGCGGCTTCTCGGGATTGCCGAAATTCAAGCAGTTGGTCGCGCCCACGGGAGTTGCTCCCGAACAAGCCACCTTACGCGCAGCTTCGGCCACGGCATGCATCGCGCCCAACCGCGGATCGAGATAGCACCAGCGCCCATTGCCATCGAGCGCCATGGCCAGGCCACGTTGCGACCCTTTGATCCGGATCACGCCCGCGTCGCCTGCCCCCGGCGCCTCCACCGTGTTGGTCTGGACCATGTGATCGTATTGCTGCCATACCCAGCGCTTGCCGCAGATGTTCGGGCTCGCCAGAAGCCGCTTGAGGTCTTGCGTGAAATCGCTGCTGCCGTCGAGCTGAATGTGTCCGGGAATCTCGCGGGACACGGGCGGCTCCCAGCGCGCGAGAGCGCGTTTGTACACTGGTGCATCGTCGGTGAGCGCCTGGTTCGGAATCTCTGCGACTACTTCGCCGTGATGGAGCACGCGCAATTTATCATCAGTTGTGACCCTGCCGACCTCGACTGCATCGAGTCCCCACTTTCCAAACACTCGGAAAACTTCCTGTTCACGGCCCTTCTGCGCGACCAGCAGCATCCGTTCCTGCGATTCGCTCAGCATGATTTCGTAAGGCGTCATGCCCGTTTCGCGCTGTGGGACGCGATCGAGCTCGATCTCGATGCCAACGCCACCGCGCCCGCCCATCTCGCACGTTGAGCAGGTAAGTCCGGCAGCTCCCATATCCTGAATGCCGACGATCACCCCGGTCTGCATAGCCTCCAGGCAAGCTTCGAGTAACAACTTTTCCAAGAACGGATCGCCGACTTGCACGTTGGGTCGCTTTGCCTCCGATGCTTCGCTAAATTCCTCGCTAGCCATCGTCGCGCCATGGATGCCGTCGCGTCCGGTTTTGGCGCCGACATAAATTACGGGATTGCCTTCCCCAGCAGCACGCGCGTAGAAGATCTCGTCCTTGCGGACCAACCCCAAGGCGAAAGCGTTCACCAGCGGATTGCCGGAATAGCACGGCTCAAACTTGGTTTCGCCGCCTAGGTTGGGCACGCCGAAGCAGTTGCCATAAGAAGCGACGCCGCTGACTACGCCTTCGAGAATCGAGTGATTCTTGTGGACGTCGGCTTGTGTGGGGATAGCCCCCCTCCGCTGTCCGGCCGTAATGGGCCCGAACCTTAGCGAATCCATGACTGCAACCGGTCTGGCGCCCATCGTAAAGATATCACGCAGAATTCCACCTACTCCGGTGGTTGCACCCTGAAAGGGCTCAATAAAGGACGGATGATTGTGCGATTCGATCTTGAAAGCGCAAGCCCAACCGTCGCCGATGTCAATGATGCCGGCATTCTCTCCCGGACCCTGCAGAACCCGCTTGCTACGAGTGGGCAAACGCTGCAAGTGCACGCGCGACGATTTGTAAGAACAGTGCTCGCTCCACATCACGCTGAAGATTCCAAGTTCGGTGAACGTTGGCTCCCGCTGCCCCAGAAGCTGTTTAATCTTTTCGTATTCGTCGGTAGTGAGGCCGTGCTGCCGAAGGATGTCCGGAGAAAACGCAGAAATCATGGCGATGGTCATGGAGAGAGTCTATTGTCGCATCTACGGGGGAAGCCGTCATCCCCATTTCTGGGATGATTCACTTTTTCAATGGTGAACCTGTTTCCGGTAATATCCAGCCAGATGAAATCCATTATCGTAGGTACGGCTGGACACATCGATCACGGCAAAACCGCACTGGTCAAGGCTTTGACCGGGATTGATGCAGATCGACTGGAGGAAGAGAAGCGGCGAGGCATCACCATCGACCTTGGCTTCGCCCACTTGGACCTGCCTGAACGGAGCGGCGAAACGTTGCGGCTGGGCTTTGTCGACGTACCCGGGCACGAGCGCTTTGTACGCAACATGTTGGCCGGCGTGGGCGGCATTGATCTGGTGCTCCTGGTGATCGCAGCGGATGAGGGGATCAAACCGCAGACACGGGAGCACTTCGACATACTGCAACTATTGGGCGTGCAGCGCGGCATCAGTGTGCTGACCAAATCGGATGCGGTCGATGCCGAGACACTTGAGGTCGTGCGGTTGGAAGTACAAGAGTTTCTGCGTGGGACATTCCTCGATCAGGGGAACCCGGTTCTCGCTGTGAGTGCTTTGACCGGCGCGGGACTGAAGGAATTGAAGACCGCGATCATTTCCGCGGCCTCCGAACTGCGGCCGCGGGATTCTCATGCGATCGTTCGCCTACCGATTGATCGCGTCTTCACCATGAAGGGCTTCGGGACGGTGGTGACCGGAACATTGCTGGCCGGAACGATTCGCCGCGAAGACGAACTGGAAGTCTTTCCCACCGAACGCCGCGTGCGCGTGCGTGGCGTGCAGGTGCATGGACAAGCGGCGGAATCGGCTGTTGCCGGTCAACGGACCGCACTGAACCTTGCGGGGGCGAGCACGGAGGACTTGTCCCGAGGCATGACTCTGGCACCCCCCTCAACATTTGGGACTACTCGGCGCGCTGACGTTTCGTTGCGCCTCCTGTCTTCGGCGGAACACCCATTGAAGTATCGAGCGCGAGTGCATTTTCACTCGTACACAATGGAAACCGTTGCAGAGGTTTTGCTCCACGGGACCAAGAGGATTGCTGCGGGCGAACAGGCGTTCGCGCGACTCAAACTGCCAGAACCTGCGCTGCTTTTAGCCGGAGACCGGTTCATTCTGCGGCAGTTTTCGCCAGTGGTGACAATCGGCGGTGGAACTGTACTCGATGCGGCGCCGATTTCGCGCATGCCGGGGCAAGCCAACTTCCTGAAAGTAGTGGCGAGCGGCAACGCCGAAGCGATTCTGGAAGCACGGATCGCGCGAAGGCGTCAGGCGGGAATCTCGATCTTCCAACTGATTGCAGAGACCGGTTGGACGAAGGTTTTTATCGAGGCTCAAATGGGGCAGGCACTGAAGAATAACCGAGTCGTGCGGATCGGCGAGCTATTTGTAGATTTGCCCGAGTTGGAAGCGTTAAAGCTCTACATCGTGGGCACGGTTGGTGATTTTCACAAACAGAACCCACTCGTGAATGGAATCAACAAGGAGGAATTGCGCGAGCGGCCGAGAGCGTCAGCCGAAGTAGTTGACGCAACCCTCGACATGCTGGTCCGCGAGAAGAAGATCGAGGTTGTTGGCGACGTGGTGCGCCTGCCCGGTCATAGCGTGGTCATGAAGGAGGAAGAAACCGAATCGAAAAATGAGATTGAGCGCGCGTTTGCCTCAGCCGGTCTGAAAGTTCCGGCTCTCCAAGAAGTGATGGCGGGCCTAAAGATCGACAAGACGCGGGCGCAGAAAATTGTGACGCTGCTTTTGCGGGATAAGGTGCTGGTCAAAGTTTCCGACGATCTGGTCTTCCATGGTAGCGCATTGGCAAAGTTGCGTGGTCAAATTTCCTCTCATAAAACAAGGTCGGCGACGATTGACATCGCCAAGTTCAAAGAACTGACGGGAGTGAGCCGAAAGTACGCGATTCCGTTGCTGGAGTATCTGGACCGCGAGCGCGTGACGCGGCGCGTGGGCGATGCTCGGGAGATTCTGTAGGAATGGGGCGATGGAGGGATTTCGTGATTCCGCAATTAAATCCAAGTTCACGCCAAGTCGCCCGATTGCCCGATCACTCAATTTCTTAGACCTTCTCCTCCGGGAACTCCAGTTCCAATCCCAGCGGGTCAATGAGGCGGTTAGTCAGGTTTGCCAGGCCGGCGAGCATGTGGAGATCGACGATCTCGGGATCAGAAAATTGTTTCTTGAGCTCATCGAAGTCCGCTTCATTGATTTCGCGAGCGGCGCGGGTCAGCTTTTCCACGTAAATTAGAGCGGCTCGTTCCTTCTCACTGTAACGGGAATAATTTCCTGCCCGCAGCGCCGCCCGGTCTTCCCCGGTGAGGCCGGCGCGTTTCGACGACGCCAGGTGATGCTGCGTGCAATAGCGGCATCCATTGATAAATGAGACGCGAAGATAAATAAGCTCGTACAGTTTGCGGTCGAGGGAACGTCCGACGCTGGCGTAAAAGCTTAGAAAGTTCTTAAGCATCTCCGGGCGGTGAGCCAAAGCTTTCTGCACGTTGCCCGGCTTGCCGCGGAGCGTGGTCTCATAGATCTCGCGCACTTCAGGAGATGCGTCCTCCGACGCAACTAGGCTAATGCGTGCCATCGAATCCTCCTCGAGCGTAAATCCTTCCGCTCATGATAGATGAATCTTGGAGAAACCGGCGAAAGTCGCAGGCGTGACAGCCGCTAGCATTTGCACGCCTGCCCTGTATTCCATTCCTCCTGCTACGATCGCAAGATGTGCACCGTCAAAATCGTAGGAGCCGGACTGGCGGGGTCCGAGGCAGCATGGCAATGTGCGCGGCTGGGGGTAGACGTCGAGTTGTTCGAGATGCGGCCGGTGCGGTCGACTCCGGCGCATCAGACGGTGGATTTTGCGGAACTCGTCTGTTCGAACTCTTTAAAATCGGAATCCGAGAATACGGCTCCCTGGCTGCTAAAGGAGGAGATGCGGCGAGCCGACTCGCGGCTGCTGGAAATTGCGCGCGAATGCGCGGTTCCAGCGGGGCATGCGCTGGCGGTGGATCGTGTCGCGTTCGCGGCTCGGGTGACCGAAGCGATTTCGCGCGAGTCCCGTATCAAGGTGCGGCGGGAAGAGGTGTGGCAAATCGATGAGGCGAGTGAAAATGTCACTATCGTAGCCACGGGGCCTTTGACCTCCGAAGCGCTGTCTGCGGAAATTGGACGGTTAAGCGCGGCCCCGAATGAAACAGACCCCAGCTGTCTGAGTTGCTCGGCCCCACCCAATCCCCGTGCGAGCAATCAGCATTTATATTTTTACGACTCGATCAGTCCAATTGTAGAAGCGGATTCGATTGAAATGTCGCGCGTGTACATGGCGGCGCGGTATGACAAAGGGTCGGCTGACTACATTAACTGTCCGATGACGCCCGAAGAATACGATGCTTTTTACGATGCGCTTCTGGCGGCGCAGTCGGTCGAGGAGCGTGATTGGGAAAAGCTGAATTACTTCGAGAGCTGCTTACCAATCGAGGAAATTGCGCGCCGCGGACGTGACACCCTCCGTTTCGGCCCAATGAAACCGGTTGGCTTAAACGATCCGCGCACCGGACGGATGCCTTATGCGGTCGTGCAGTTGCGGCAAGAAAATCTGCGCGCAGATTCCTACAACCTGGTGGGCTTTCAGAATCATCTGAAGTTCGGTGAGCAGGCGCGCGTGTTGCGCATGATTCCGGGTCTGGAGAATGCGCGGTTCCTGCGCTATGGGCAGATACACCGCAATACGTACATCAACGGACCCGCCTTGCTGCGCGAGACCCTGCAGATGAAAGTACATCCGCGAGTTTTCTTTGCCGGACAAATTTGCGGAGTCGAGGGTTACGTTGAATCGATCGCAACCGGCCTGATGGCTGGTATGCACGCGGCAGCCTTGGTACGCGGAACCGAACCGCTGCCGCCGCCGCGAGCTTCGGCGTTTGGCTCGCTGGCGCATTACGTTGCTCATGCGGATGCCAGGCACTTTCAGCCGGCCAATATCACATTTGATCTTCTCCCTGCGCTGGAGAAAAAGATTCGCGATCGCAAGGAGCGGCACCGGGTGCAGTGCGAACTGGCTCTGCAGCATTTTGACGAATGGCTGGAACGAGTTCGAGCGAGGGCAGCGAGAACCTGAATCGCCAAGCGCCGGAAGAACGACAACAGAGGACACAAACATCCCAGCGGACAGAATAAAGATTCGTCGCGCCGGCCCGGAAGATGCTTCCATCATCGCCGAGGTACTGCAGGAGTCGTTTGTCGAGTTCAAAGAGCTGTATTCAGACGAAGGCTTCGCTGCGACGACTCCGAGTGCGGAAGAAGTTTTATCGCGCATGCGTGAGGGACCGGTTTGGGTAGTGCTGTGCGATGGCGCTGTGTCAGGCACTGTCTCAGCCAAGTCGACGTACATTCGAGGTATGGCCGTGTTGCCATCGGCACGCGGATCCGGCGCCGGACTTGCGCTGTTGCAGCACGCAGAAGGCTGGGCTGCGAAACAAGTTCGCGCCCGATTATTTCTAAGCACTACTCCCTTCCTTAGTTCAGCCATTGTTCTTTATGAAAGGTCAGGCTTTCGGCGCAATGAGGAAGGCCCGCACGAACTGTTTGGCACGCCTCTGCTCACGATGGAGAAGGACATCCACCCGAAATAGGCACAAGACAAAAAGCTTGTGGCAATGCAAAGTTTCCTGCAACTAACTCCTCCACGGATACGTATCCACTAGCAGGAGCAAACCGGGCGCGGCGGGCTTACTTTCTCTGCCTGGTCGCGTCCAATCCAAGAAGCGCGATGACCTTGCGAGACCTCGTTGTCGACGTGGTGCGAACCCTTTGGGCACATAAATTGCGGGCATTCCTCACCATGTTTGGGATTGCCTGGGGAATAGTCTCGATCGTGCTGATGGTGGCAGCGGGCGAAGGCCTGCGCAAAGGCCAAGAAGAGCAGTCGAGAACACTGGGCAAGGATGTGATGATCGTATTCCATGGCCGCACCAGCCTGCAGGCAGGTGGAACGCACGCGGGACGGCTGATTCATTGGGAAGATTCGGATGTGGGGGTGGTGCAGGCGGAAGCGCCGGATTGCGAATACGCGATCCCGGAACTGGAGCAGGAAACTGTTCTGACCCATAGCAATTTCAACAACGCATCGTTCACGGTGACCGGATCCTATCCGCAATTTAGTGAGATTCGCAGTCTTAATGTGGGGCTGGGACGCTTCTATGATTGGGACGACATGCGCGAGGCGAGGCGCGTCGCTTTCCTGGGATCAGATGCGGCCAAGCAGTTGTTCCCGGGGCGGAATCCCGTGGGCGACAACGTTTACTTGAATGATTTCCCTTTCGTCGTGATTGGCGTAATGGAAAAAAAAACAGGATTCGAGCTACGACGGCTGGGACGTAAACAAGGTCTTCATCCCTTTTTCCGCGATGCGGCGCGACTTTCCCGACAAACCTCCCGGCACGCCCTCTACTTTCGATCAATTGTTAGTGACGCCGAAATCGCTGGAGCAGCATGAGGCCTGCAAGCATGAAGTGCGATTTGCCCTGGCACGCATGCATCGTTACGATCCAAACGACAAGGAGGCATGCCCCATCTGGGATACCGTGCAGGAGGCCAAGGCATTCCGGCAGATGACCGATGGCATGAAATATTTTCTGGGTGCGGTGGGAATGGTAACACTTCTGTTGGGCGGGCTCGGCGTAATGAACGTGATGCTGGTTGCGGTACGCGAGCGGACGCGAGAGATCGGTGTGCGCAAGGCGCTCGGTGCAACGGCAGGGACCATTTTGCGGCAGTTTTTTGTCGAAGCTTTGATCATTGCCTTGGTCAGCGGTGCCATCGGTCTCGGCGTAGCCTTCGGATTCTGCGCGCTGGTGGACCTACTGCCTATGCCGGATTACTTTGCCGGCCTAATTCCAGATTGGACATCCGGACTCGTGGCCGCCGGATTGCTGGGCGCGATAGCCGTGGGCGCGGCTCTGTATCCGGCGCGGAGAGCGGCATCGATTGATCCTATTGAGGCCTTGCGATACGAGGCCGGAGGATAAAAGCGAATCGTCGCATGTTGATTGAAATTATTCTCGAGGCTTGGATTGCGCTAAAGCGGAACCTGACGCGCAGTTTCCTGACCATGCTTGGCATCGTGTGGGGAATCGCGACGGTAACGCTCCTGATCGCTTATGGCAGCAGTTTCCGCAGCATTCTTGTGCACGGGTTCGACGCCTTCGGCAAGAGCGTGGTGATCTGCTGGCCGCAGCAGACCAGCGAACAGCCGGGCGGGCAGCGAGCCGGGAAGAAAGTTGTTATCGAACAGGCAGACCTCGACTTGGTGAAGGCCACGGCGCCTCTGGTGAAGCATGTGTGCCGCGAAACCGTGAACCGGCCGGGGATTTCTTATGGCGACCGCATGGTGGGAACAGCAGCTGTGAGAGGAGTTTGCCCGGAGTACGGCGAGATGCGGAACGAAGGGCCTGCGGAGGGGCGATGGATTGATGCCGCGGATGAATTGGAACGACGGCGTGTGATTTTTCTAGGCGGACGCGTCAAGGAACAACTCTTCAGCGGGCGTCCCGCGATCGGAGAAACGGTGGAAGTGGGCGGAGTACGCTTCACTGTCATCGGCATGATGGCACGCAAGATCCAGCTCAGCAATTATTTCAGCAGTGACGATGATTCCGCGTGGATTCCCTACTCGACTGCCGGGGATCTGTGGAACACCCGTTACGCCGCCGTGCTGGTGTTCGAGCCAATCGCTCCGCAATTTGAGAAAAGGGCGATGGCGCAAGTGTTGGCTGCGGTGGCCACAAGGCAGAATTTTTCTCCTACCGATCCTAAAGCGCTTCAGATGTTCGGACGCGACGAATTCCGTCCAGTAATTGATGCGCTGACCATTGGTTTGCAGGTCTTGCTGGCGTTTGTTGGAACGTTGACCTTGGGAATCGGCGGGGTGGGCGTGATGAATATCATGCTGGTCTCGGTGGATGAACGAATCCGCGAGATCGGCCTGCGGCGCGCTTTGGGCGCGAAGAAAAGCCAAATCAAGCTGCAATTTCTGGCGGAGACTCTGTTGATCATGGTTCTGGGCGGCGCGATCGGCGTGGGGCTCTCCTACCTGATTGCCTGGGCCGTCGGGACTTTGCCGATGATGGGCCCTCTCTTTGAGGACGATTCCGGGCAGGGCGATATCCATCTGCGAATTTCAATGATGACGGTCATACTTTCGAGCGCAGTGCTGCTGCTTGTGGGCGTGGCCAGCGGATTGGTTCCGGCCTTGCGAGCATCGAAGCTGGATCCGGTGGAGGCCCTCCGGTATGAGTGAACATCTGTCAGAATTGATTTGCTCAGGGGCGAAATTCGCAGTACCTTGCTGCTGAGTTAGCTAGAGGTGCGCTTTGCCAATCTCCGCGGTTGACGCGATCGCCCTTGCCGTTGAACATACCAAACAGCAACTATTCAGGCCTTTCCGCTTTGGTCAGTGGACCAAGCTGGCGGTGGTCGGACTGCTGGCCGGTGAACTCAGCTCGGGCGGCGGATTCAACGGCTCAAACTTCCACTTTCCCCGCCACCCCGGAACCTCACCGAACTCTCTCACCCCAAGCCTGTCGGGAATCGATCCAGCCCTACTGATCGCTCTCATCTCAGTCATTGTTATCGGCGCGTTTGTGTTCGGAATCATTCTGATGTACGTCAGCAGTGTGATGCGGTTCGTCTTGTTCGACAGCATCCTCGCGAAAGAGTGCCGCATCAGCCGAAGTTGGAGCCTAAGGCAAGGCCCCGGCTGGCGATATTTCCTGTGGAAGCTGCTTTACCTTTTCGTCACAATCGCCGGCATGGTAACGCTGATTGGAGTTCCCGCGGCCTTTGCTTTTGCACTCGGTTGGCTTAGGGAACCAAAGGAACATTTGGCCCCCCTCATTCTAGCTGGGATCCTTCTGTTCTTCGTATTCATGGCCTTCTTGGCACTGATATCCGTGATCTTCGTTTTGACCAAAGATTTCGTGGTGCCACAAATGGCGCTGGAGGATATCGGGGCGATCGAGGGTTGGCAGCGGCTTTGGCCGATGATCCACGCCGAAATGGGCGGCTACGCAGGCTACATCGGCATGAAAATCTTGATGGCCATCGGCGCCGGAATTGTGATTGGAATCGCGACGCTGATTCTGGGATTGATTATCGCGATCCCAACCGTAGGACTAAGCATCATTGCTGTCCTGACGGGAAAGACGGCTGGGCTAACCTGGAACGCTTACACCATCACTCTGGCGGTAGTGGTCGGCAGCGTTTTGCTCGCGGCTTTTCTTTACTTGATCGCGTTAATCTCGGTGCCAGTCATCGTATTCTTTCCCGCATATTCGATTTACTTCTTCGCGTCACGTTATCCTCGGCTGAGCGCGGCGCTTTACCCCGCATCGGCTCCAGTAGCGCCTCTGATTCCATCGGGAATTGCTTCTCCACCCCAGCCCCCGCCGCCCACTGCCGGTCCGATTGGATAGAGCAGTTACGCCTTTTTAACCAACGGTCACCCATCTTCCCAATACTGCGTGATCGAGAGATCAAAGAAGGCGAATCGGGGAACTCCCACCGTGTTGCAGGTGTCTGATGTTGCAGACACGCGCGTGCTCATGAGGAGCTTTCTATGTCGTTCTCAATGGCAGGCGGGGGTGCGCGCGGTCCGGAGATTAACGTCACGCCGCTGATCGATGTGCTGCTGACGCTGATCATCGTGTTTATGGTAGTGGTATCGATGGACAAGGAGCAGGGAGAGACGGCTCAAATTCCGCAGCCGGATCAGAAACAGACCGCGGAGCAGCAGCAGTCGCGCACCGTCGTGATTCAAGTCGTGTGGACGACAGAGAATCAGCCACCAAGGGTGAAGATCGATCAGGATGAAGTGCGCTGGGAAGATCTGGAAATGCGGCTCGCGAAGATTTATTTAACTCGCGCCGAGAAAGTCGTCTTCGTGCGGGGAGATGCTGATGTCGATTTCCAATACGTAGCCGATGTAATCGATGTGGCACATCACGCGGGCGTGCGGCGAGTGGGACTGCTGACGATGGATCGAGACGGGGCTGGGGAATAAGTCGCTTCCAGCCTGCCTAGCTCCTTGCTCTGTTCTTAATCCAAATCGGTGTCCCCAAAAAGCCAAAGGCGTGCCGGATCTGGTTTTCCAAAAACCGCTGATAGGAAAAGTGAAGCTTCACCGCGCGGTTGGTGAATAGCACGAACGTGGGCGGAGCCACCGAGGCTTGCGTCATGTAGAGAATTTTAACCCGCGATTTCATGGGCACGGATGCGCGCTCAAAGTCCACAGTTTCGATGAAGCGGTTCATGGCCGAAGTGGGGATGCGTTTGCGGCGCTCGGTGGCAACCTGTTCGAGCAGGGGAAAGATTTTCTCCGTGCCTTTCCCGCTTTTCGCAGAAATGAAGACGATGGGAGCGTAGTTCAGAAATTTGAGATCGTGGCGCAACCGCTCCTCGTATGCGTCGCGGTCTCCAGGGCGCTTGCTCTCCCGCATCCGCATGGCCTTGGACGGTCGTCCGGCCTTGACTTCGCCGCTGATGACAAGGTCCCACTTATTGACGACGATAATCATCGAGCGGCCGCTCTCGTGAGCGTAGCCGGCGATAGCCGCGTCAAGCTGGCTGACGCCTTCGGTGGCGTCGATGACGAGCAGAGCGATGTCGGCGCCTTCCAGATGCTTGCGAGCCATTACCACCGAAAGCTTTTCCGCCATCAGGTGAGTCTTGCCTTTGCGCCGGATTCCGGCGGTATCGATAAAGCGAAAGCGGCGACCATCGTGTTCGACAATTTCGTCGACCGCATCCCGCGTCGTGCCGGGGATCGGCGAGACGATTGCACGATCGGAGGCCGTCAGGCAATTCAGCAGCGTGGACTTGCCCACGTTGGGGTGCCCGATGATGGCCACTTTGGTCTCGTAAACAGGTTCTTCTTCTGCAGTTGCCGCATCTGCCGGTTGAGGTTGTTCCTGAGATTCCTCTGTAGGCTCCGCGTCCTCTGTGGTTAGTTCCACGACTGGCAGGACTTCCAGAATCGCATCCAGCAGATCATCGATCCCGCGCCCGTGTTCCGCTGAGATCGGGAACATTTGCTTGATACCCAGCCGATGAAACTCGTCAACGATGTTCCCCTGCTTTTCTGAATCGGCCTTGTTGACCGCGAGGAACAGCGGGCGCCCGGTCTTGCGTAGCAGGCGAACCAGTTCGAAGTCGGGTCCAGCAAGTTCAGCGCGACCGTCAACCACCATAACGATGGCAGCGGCCTCCTCGAACGCAACCCGCGCCTGGCGGAAAATTTCCGAGGGGATGAAATCCTTGTCTTCGGGAAGAATGCCCCCGGTGTCGATGATGCGGATGCGGCGTCCACGCCACTCCGCGTCACCGTAGAGGCGGTCGCGCGTAATCCCAGGCTCATCGCCGACAATAGCGCGACGCGAGCCAACGATACGATTGAACAGCGTGGACTTGCCCACATTGGGCCGACCCACGATGGCGAGCGTTGGAACCCCGGCTGCGGTGGTGGCGAGAGTGCTGGTCGAATTGTACGTGGGTTGAGTCAAAATGAGGCGAAATCAGCAGCCGATGAAGACAACTGTTTATTATAGAGACTCCTGTGCCTTTAGGTTCCCAGCCCGCATCCTCCACCCCGTCTCCGCCACCCCCACCCGGCGGAAAGGATGCTTCCCTCTATCAATTCTTCGCTCCGGGCGGAGTGCTGGCACACACCCATCCGGCGTATGAATTCCGTCGCGGGCAACTTCAGATGGCGCAGGCGGTCGAGCAGGCGCTGGAGGAAAAGCGGCACCTGATCGTTGAGGCGGGGACCGGCACAGGCAAGACTTTGGCGTACCTGATGCCGGTCATTCGTTCCGGCAAACGCGTGATCATTTCGACTGGCACCAAGAATCTGCAGGAGCAACTCTTCTACAAAGACGTTCCTTTCTTGGGGCAGGCGCTATTCGGAGAACGGACTTCCGGCTCGCGGCTTTCGGTTTGTTACATGAAAGGGCGCAACAATTATTTGTGCCGCAAAAAGCTTTACGATCTCACCGGTCAGCCAGTGCTGAGCGGATTGGAAGAGATCGAGCAATATCGCGCGATTGCCGCGTGGGAGAAGACGACCGCGACCGGGGATCGAGCGGAACTCGCGGAGTTGCCCGAGACCAGCGCGCTTTGGCACAAACTGGATGCTCGCGCCGACGCTTGCACCGGGCAAAAGTGCAGCGAGTGGGAGCGGTGCTTCGTCACCGAAATGCGAAGGCGGGGGATGGAAAGCGACATCATCATCGTCAACCATCATCTTTTCTTCGCCGATCTTGCCATCAAGCTACAGGCCGACGGCGCGCCCGACGCGGGCATCCTGCCGGAAGCAGCAGCCGTGATTTTTGATGAAGCCCACGAGTTGGAAGATGTTGCTGGCAACTACTTCGGAATCTCCGTAAGCAACCTGCGAGTGGAAGAATTGACACGGGACGTTGAAGCGTGGCTGCAACATAATCGGAGGCTTTCCGCGTCGATCTCAGGAGCGCTGGGGAGTTTACGCGAACGGGCGCAGTTCTTTTTTTCCCTCTTGCCGCCGGGTGAAGGACGTTTTGCCTTCGAGACGCGGCGGGAATTTCTGGAAGAAAACGGAGACGAATTTCTCGCACTGAATCAAGCGCTGACGCGGCTGGCTGGCGAACTAGGAGGCCTGCCGCAAAAGCCGGAGGAGATTTTCAGCTTCGTTCGGCGTGCCCAGGAACTCCAGGTTCAACTCAACTTCGCGATGGAATCGGACGATCGCAACACCGTGTTCTGGATCGAGCGGCGCGGGAAATCGTCATCACCACGGAGACACGGAGGCACGGACAGGGCCAAAGAACCTCCTCCAGGGCGACAGAACGTCTTTCTGCAAGCTACCCCAATCGATGTTGGCCCAATCCTGCGCGAATGCCTCTGGTCGAAGTTGGAATGTGCGGTCCTGACTTCCGCTACGCTCGCCGTCGGGGGAGGCTTCGCATACATACGGCAGCGGCTTGGATTCGAACATGCGCGGGAGTTGGTGCTCCCATCTCACTTCGACTATGAGAATCAGGCTTTGTTTTATGTGCCGCCCGATCTGCCTGATGCCCGCACGCCACTTTTTACTGCCAAGGCCGCAGGGCGCATTCGCCAGTTGCTGGAAATTTCCCGTGGGCGCGCCTTTGTCCTGTTCACCAGTTACGCGCAAATGAATGACGTTTACCAGCGGCTTCTCGGCGAATTGGAGTTCCCCTTGTTGCGGCAGGGTGATGCGCCGAAGAGCGCGTTGCTCGAGGAGTTCCGCCTCACGCCAAACGCCGTGCTGTTTGCCACTTCGTCCTTCTGGCAAGGCGTAGACGTGCAGGGAGAGCAGTTGAGCTGCGTGATCATCGATCGCCTGCCGTTTGCGGTCCCCAGCGATCCCGTGGTGGCCGCGCGGGTCAAAGCAATTGACGCCGATGGCGGCAACGCGTTTTTTCAGTATCAGGTGCCCGCGGCCGTGATCACTCTGAAACAAGGCTTCGGACGCCTGATCCGTTCACTGCACGACCGTGGCTTGCTGGTGCTGCTCGACAATCGCATTCTCAAGAAACAGTACGGGCGGGTGTTCATCGAGAGCTTGCCGAATTACAAAAAGACTACGGAATTGCGGGTGGTCGAGGAGTTCTTCGGCGTGGGTGGCTGAGATATCTGGAGACATTTGACCCCAAGAAGCGCACAGCCTCGCCGCACTTGCGCCAGCACCCGGTCAAGCATAATAGCGCCAGCGAGCGATACAATGGAGGGTTCGCCACAGGGCGGGGCCTGAGCCGAGTCACTTCCGGTCGCCGAGGAACGCATGTTCGAGGTTACGGTTGACGATACGTTCGCAGCGGGACATTACCTGCGCAACTACAAAGGCAAGTGCGAAAATCCGCACGGCCACAATTACAAGATCCGGGTCACGCTGGCTGGTGCCGAACTGGATAGGGCCGGGCTGCTGCTCGATTTCAAGGATCTGCGCGAGGTAATGAGGCACGTCATCGACCGGCTTGATCACCAGATGATCAATGACATTGAGCCGTTCACGGTGATCAACCCGTCAGCGGAGAATTTGGCCAAGTATTTTTATGATGAGTCGAACACCCGGTTAAAGAACGTCACCAGCGGGCGCGTACGCGTGAAAGATGTCACGGTGTTTGAAACCGACACCACCACCGCAAGGTACAGCGAATAGCGGTTGCCCCGCCGCACTAGCCGCGTTCCATGCAGATTACCGAAATTTACAAGTCGTTGCAGGGAGAATCCACACATGCTGGACTGCCTTGTGTGTTTGTGCGGCTGACCGGATGCAACCTGCGCTGCTCGTGGTGCGACAGCGAGTATGCGTTCCAGGGCGGGCGAAAACTGACCTCGGAAGACGTCTTGAACGAAGTGAGGCGACTCAGTCCAAACCGTGGGTTAGTGGAGATCACTGGTGGCGAGCCCATGCTGCAGGAGCGAGAACTCCTGCCGCTGATGGAGGAGTTACTGGAAGACGGATATCGCGTACTGCTGGAAACCAGCGGAGAAAGGCCTCTGGAGCGGGTTCCCGAGGGTGTGATTAAGATCGTAGACGTGAAGTGTCCGAATTCGGGTGAGGGTGGCACGTTTCTTACCGAGAATCTTGCAACCCTAACTGCCGACGACGAAATTAAATTCGTGCTCAGCGACCGGACCGACTACGAGTTTGCCTGTGAGTTCACGCGGGGACACAGCCTGGCAAAGCGTGTGCATGCTGTGCTGTTCTCGCCGGCGTTCCGCAAAGACGCCGCAGGGGCGCGGAACAGCTCGCACTGTCTGCTCGATCCACAACAATTGGCCGAGTGGATGGTGGCCGATGACGTTCCTGCAAGGCTGGGACTTCAACTGCACAAGTTTATTTGGGATCCTGCGGAAAAGGGGGTTTAGTGCTTAATCGTCGCAGAGCGGCAAGAATTAATCCGACATCATGACGCACTCTACCCAACGTGCGATTGTCCTGCTCAGCGGAGGGATGGACTCCTGCGTTTGCGCCGCCTTGGCCGCCCGCGACTATTCGACGGCGGCATTGCACGTCAGTTACGGGCAGCGCACGGAACAGCGCGAGCGGCGATCCTTTCTGGCAATTTGTCAGCGCATGAACATTCAGGACAAACTTCTCGTGCGCAATGAGGCGCTCCCCGCCATCGGAGGCTCCGCACTCACCGACGAGGACATCCCCGTCCCTACGGTTTTGCCCGCCGGCCATGAGATCCCTGTCACCTATGTGCCCTTTCGAAACGCCCACTTCTTGTCCGTTGCGGTTAGCTGGGCCGAGGTGCTGGGAGTGACGAAGATCTATATCGGGGCGGTTGAACCTGATAGTTCCGGTTATCCCGATTGCCGACCCGCGTATTATGAAGCATTCAACCGAGTGATTCGTGCGGGGACGAAAGAAGGCAACGTCGAAATTGTCACGCCGTTGATCGCCATGCGGAAAGCGGAAATTGTGCGCCTTGGCCTTGAACTGAATGCTCCGTTCGATTTAACTTGGTCATGCTATCAGCAGGAGGACAACGCCTGCGGCGTCTGTGATAGCTGCAGGTTGCGATTGCAGGCGTTCAAGGCGGTGGGGGTTAAAGATCCAATTCCCTACGCCATGATGGAGAGCGTCTAGCAATTTTGGCTGTTTCTGCGGGTTGAGCGGTAGAACGCAACTTGGGATTCGAGTACGCATTTTTAAGGCAATAGTCGGAAATCCATACTTAATTTTCTGCCGGGAGGCAAAAATGAAAAAGCACCTCGCAGTGTTCGCTCTCGTTCTCTTAATGCTGGGAATATATGCTGCCCCGGTTCTCGCACAGGTCGGCTCAGCAACGGTCAAGGGCGTTTGTAAAGACGTCGATGGCAATCCGATCGCTGACGGAGTCGTGGTTTTCGCCAATCAGGACAACGGCCAGAAATACACCCTTAAGACCAACAAAAAAGGCGAATACTTTTCTCTAGGCGTAGGATCTGGCACTTACAACGTGACGTTGTATAAGAGCGCAGATGACGCTAAAGCTAATAAGGAGCTTTTCCATCAAAACAAATTTGCGGTCACTCTTTCTGACGAGAATACCCTCGACTTCGACCTGAAGAAACTGGCTACGGAACAGGCCAAGGGTCAGGGTTTAACCCCGGAGCAGATCAAGGCTCAGCAGGAGGTCCAGGAGAAACAAAAGAAGGAAGTCGGCACGGTGAAGCAACTGAATGAGAAGCTGGCAGCGGCCAAGGTCGCCTCCGACGCCGGTGATTACGACACGGCGTTAGCCGATCTCAACTCGGCCAATGAGATCGACGCCACGCGGGATTTAATCTGGTTCAAGCTCGGCGACGCTTATCGCATGTCAGCGACCAAGCAAAGCGATGCCGCGGAGAAGCAAAAACGCCTCAATTCGGCGGTGGATTCCTATCAGAAGGCGCTGCAACTCAAGCAAGCCGCCACCAATGAGAAAGACCCCAACGCTACCAAGACTCTTGCTGCCTATTACAACAATCTCGCCGAGGCCTACAGCAAAGCCGGCAAGATCGAGGATTCCACAAAGACCTACGAACAGGCCGCCCAGGCCGACCCCAGCGCGGCTGCTCAGTATTACTTCAATATGGGTGCTGTGCTCACCAACGCCGGCAAAGCCGATCAGGCAATCGAGGCCTTCGACAAGTGCATCGCGGCGGACCCCACCAAAGCTGAAGCCTATTACCAGAAGGGAGTGAACCTGCTGGGGAAAGCCACCCTTCAAGGTGACAAGATGGTCGCCGCCCCGGGTACGGCGGAGGCCTTCCAGAAATATCTGGAATTGGTGCCTACGGGCGGCCACTCCGAAGAAGCCAAAGCCATGCTCACCAGCATTGGGGCGCCGATCGAGACCAGTTTCGGTACCAAGAAGAAGGCGCCACCCAAGAAGTCCAATTAGATCGTCTTCCGGTCTACCGGTCTGCCCCACCTGCGGAGCAGGAAAGGCGGCTCCACCAGCCGCCTTTTTCATTTGCACCCGCCTCTACATTACGAAGGGCTATGTACTTTGCTGTCCTTACGCTTCTTCCACTGGCGCGGTAAAGTGGAGCTATCAGGCCGAAATTTCTGGCCGTTCTCCGTTCTGTGGTGCGTGCAATTCCCTAATCTGAGGATGGAATGGCAGCACCAGGCATCTCGCCAATCTCGGTTTCACTGGAAGACTATTCCGGCAGCGGCAAAGTGGCTACGCCAGCGCTGCTGGCTGCGATGTTGCGCGCTGCCGAAAAGATCAGCGACCTGATTTTTTCTCCCGGACGCCCGCCCCAGGTCCAAGTTTATGGACAGCTCATCCCCGTGCAGGTGCCGGGACTCGACAGCCTGACGGCTGATGACACGCGACGCCTCGCTGCCGACCTCATTGGAGACAACAAGCAGGCTGTAGCCGCCCTCCGGGAAAACGGATCGTGCGATGTTTCCTACGGTCTGGCGGGGGTGGCACGTTTTCGCGTCAACATCTTCATTCAGCGCGGCAGTTGCGCCGTCGTGATGCGCGTGATCTCCACCTTGATCCCCGATTTGGCCTCGCTCGGTCTGCCCGCGCATCTCGCCGATGTAACCAAGCTGCGCGATGGTATCGTCCTCGTTACCGGACCCGCTGGGTCAGGCAAGTCCTCCACTTTGGCAGTGCTCCTGGACTGCATCAATCGCGAGAAGTATTACCACATCATCACCATTGAAGATCCCATCGAGTTTTTGCATAACCACAAGTGCTCTACAATTCATCAACGCGAGTTGCACAGCGACACGCCCAGTTTCGCCTATGCTCTCCGCTCAGCTCTGCGACAGGCACCGAAGGTTATTCTGGTGGGGGAGATGCGCGACCGTGACACCATCGAGATCGTCCTGGAAGCGGCCGAAACCGGTCATCTGGTTCTTTCCAGCCTCAACACCATGGACGCGCCGAAAACCGTTGAGCGCATCGTTAGCTCCTTCGCTCCCGATGAGCAGCAAAAAGTTCGCGAGCGATTTGCGCGATCGTTCCGTTATATCGTCTGCCAACGTCTTTTACCCAAAACCGATCGCAGCGGACGCGTTCCCGTGGCCGAAATCCTGAAAGCCAATCCGCGCACTCGGGAATGCATCGAAAAAGGCGAGCGCGAAGGCAAGACCCTGCTCGACGCCATGAAGGCCGGTGCTAGCGAGGGCATGCAACACTTCGACGGCGAAATCGCCCAGCTCGTCCGTAATCGCATCGTCGACCTGGAAACCGGAGTATCCTTTGCCAGCAATCCCATCGTGCTTGGCCAGGAACTGGCCCGCTAACGTTGCTGAAAGGGCCAGGGCGCGAGATTTCACGCGCTTCTTGCAAGGAGTGGCCACCCTTCCTCTATCATCTACGCATGGCCGCACCGCCATCCTCATCTCTCGTACTGAGCTTTGAAGACGCCCGGCGCATTGTCGGGGAACACGCTTCGCGGCTATCCGCCGGCAAACACCAAAATGTCGCTCTACTGCACTCCGCTGGCCGAGTTCTCGCTGAGCCGGTCGTCGCCGATCGCGACATCCCTCCCTTCCCGCGATCTACGCGTGATGGCTATGCCGTGCGTGCTGCCGACCTCGCCAAACTCCCAGCCCAGCTGACCGTCGCGGGAGAGATTAAAGCGGGCCCGCAGCACGGCCAGCCTCCACGCACGTTGAATCGCGGCGAAGCATTTTCCATCATGACGGGGGCGCCGGTCCCGCAAGGCGCGGACGCCATAGTAATGATTGAGTACACGTCGCTGCAGAACGACCGCGTCGAAATCAGGAAGGGCGTTGAGCCGGGCGAAAACATCGTCATTCAGGGCGCGGAGGCTCCACGCGGCAGACTTCTACTCAGCCCAGGCACGCGGCTCAACGAGTCCTCGATCGCGCTTGCCGCATCGGTGGGAAAATCACGGTTGCAAGTGTTCTGTCGTCCCTGCGTTGCAGTGCTCGCTACCGGCGATGAGATCGTCGAGGTCGATGCGAACCTCGCCCCCACCCAGATTCGCAACTCCAACAGCTATTCTCTCGCGGCACAGATCCAGCAAAACGGAGGCGAAGCCGTACTGCTGCCGATTGCTCCCGATGAACCGCACCAGTTGCGTCAATTCATTGAGCGCGGTTTGCAGTCAGATTTGCTGCTGATGACCGGCGGTGTTTCCATGGGACGCTACGATCTGGTCGAACAAGTGCTCGGCGAGATGCGCGCCGAATTCTTTTTTACCGGAGCGAAAATTCAACCTGGCCGTCCCGTGGTCTTCGGACGCGTCCCCTGTGGCGCGGGTGCCCCTTCGACGAGCTCTGGGCAAGCTCTCGCCCGCGAAGGGGCGTCACCCCAAATGTCGAATAAATATTTCTTCGGCCTCCCTGGCAATCCGGTCTCCACCATGGTCACATTCGAGCTCTTCGCCCGGCCCGTGATCGAAGCGCTCGCAGGAATATCACCGCGTCCGCTCGCATTTCTCCATGCTCGTTTGAAGACCGAAATCCGTGTTAAGACAGGACTCAAGCGATTCCTTCCAGCTATTCTCTCCGGCCAGTTCGAAAACTCGCAGGTAGAACTCGTTCCCTGGCAGGGATCGGGAGATATCGCGGCGAGATCTCGATCAAATTGCCTTATCGTGATTCCTTCCGATCGTGAACACATCTCCGCAGGAGAATGGATCGCGGTGATGCTGCGCTGAGCCGAGCCATGTAAGATAGAGTTTCCGCAATGGCGACAAAGCTCTCTCACTACGATGATTTCGGCCGCACCCACATGGTCGACGTCTCTGGCAAAGCTGCTACTAAGCGCGAGGCCGAGGCTAGTGCCTTTGTCCTCATCAAGCCCGAGGTGCTGAAAGCGCTGCCGCAAAATCCCAAAGGCGATCCGCTTGAAGTCGCGCGTATCGCGGGAATCATGGCCGCGAAACGCACGTCCGAACTCATCCCGATGTGCCACTCGCTACCACTGTCGCACGTTGATGTCGAGATGCGCCTATGCGAGAATGGCGTCGCTATCACCGCCAAAGTTGTCGCGACAGCTGAAACCGGCGTCGAAATGGAAGCCCTTGTCGCGGCGAGCATCTCTGCCCTGACGGTCTATGACATGCTGAAGGGGCTGGATAAGGGGATTGAGATTCGGGAAATAGGGTTGGAGCGCAAGAGCGGCGGAAAGAGCGGAGAGTACCGGCGCGTGAAATAATTCGCGCTAAGTGAATCATGGCGAACGACGTCAAATTGCTTTTGGTGGATGACAATCCCATGGTCTTGGGGATGCTGCAGCACGCGCTCACACCATTCGCGCACGTCGTTGCTGCAGCCGATTCGGCGGATGCGCTGTTGAAGGCAGTGGACGATCCTCCGGATCTGGTGGTTTGCGACTATCGCATGCCGGGGATGGATGGACGCCAGTTGGTGGAGAAGCTGAAGAGCCGTCCGGCGACGGCGAATTTCTCAGCCATATTGATGGCGAGCCGCTCGGACATTGATGAACGTCTATCTCCGCAGGATGCAGCGGACGATTATCTGGCCAAACCTTTTTTCCTGAAGGAAGCGACCAAGCGAATCAAGCGTACGGTGGATCGCATCGCGCTGGAGAAGATGGCGAAAACGGCGCCTTCCGACGGAGTGGTTCGCGGCAATCTTTCGCAGATGAATGTGATCGATCTGATGCAGTCGCTGGAAATGGGGCGCAAGAGCTGCCAGCTGAAACTGAATAACGAAGGCGAGAAGTGCGAGGTCTTTTTCGTTGAAGGTCAGGTGAAGCACGCCACTTACGGATCTTTGTCGGGAGACCAGGCGGTCTTCAAGGTTCTGCGCTGGACGGGCGGCAACTTCGAACTCAACTTCGAGGGCAAGACCGATCAGGAAACCACGCAGCTCAACACGCAAGGCCTGCTGATGGAGGGTTTGCGATTGCTGGACGAATCGCAGCGCGACGGCGGCAGCGAAGCTGTCGAACAAGGCAGCACCCCACCTGCGGGCGCTGACGCGAGCACCTCCACGGGGAGCGCAGCCAGCGGCGGCGGCCGGACGGAAGAGGAGGAAGATGTCCTCCTCGACAGCTGAAGGGAATGGGCCGGCGGGGTTTTCGGCCGCCGTGGTTACGGTCAGCGATTCCTGCGCCCGCGGCGAGCGCGTGGATGCATCAGGGCCAGCAGTTGCCCAGGCGTTGCAAAAGTTCGGCTTTCACGTGGTCGCCAAACAAGTCGTGCAGGACGATTCCATGCAGATTCAGAACGCACTCGTCCATCTGGCGCTGGAAGTGCGATTCATTGTAACCACCGGCGGGACCGGCATTGCAGAGCGCGACGTTACTCCGGAGGCAACAGAAGCGATCTGTGAGCGCGTGATTGACGGCGTGGCCGAACGGATGCGAAGCGAGGGTTTCAAGCAGACTAAATTCGCGTCTTTGAGTCGCGGGGTGTGTGGGGTGCGGGGCAAGACCCTGATTCTGAATCTCCCGGGCAGTCCCAGCGGCGCGGTGGAATCGCTGGAAGCAGTGGTGGAACTGGTGCCTCACGCGCTGAATTTGCTGGACGGGAAGACGGAGCATTCGTAGCAGTGTCCTTTTCATGCGTTTCTGTGCCTCCGAGTTCGTCCTCCTTCCACGAGCGTTGAATCACGTACACTAAATTTCCTTTGAAAACGATCGGGCACATTCTGGCGCGGTATACGGCTTGGATTTGGGCGCTGCTGCAGCACCTGGGAATTTGGGGAGTGTTTACCATTGCGTTTGCCGATTCGGCGCTGCTGGGCATGCCGGTGGACGCGATTGTGGCGGCGTATGTTTACCAGGATAGGCGGCGGCTGCTGTTTTATGTGGTGATGGCATCGTTGGGGTCGGCGCTGGGGAGTATTCCGCTTTACATCATTGGGTATTTGGGCGGCGAAAAGGTATTGCGCAAGAGAATGTCGGAGGAACGCTTTCTGCGGATTCACCAGTCGTTTGAGCAGCATGAGTTTTGGGCGCTGATGTTTCCGGGAATGCTGCCGCCACCGATGCCGTTCAAGATCTTTGTGCTGGGAGCGGCGGTGTTTGAAATGAAGTTCCGCGACTTTCTGGCGGCGATTTTTGCCGGAAGGTTTGTGCGGTTTTCGGTGTTGGCTTTGCTCACGCTATGGTTCGGGCCGCGGATCGTGGAGTTGATGGGGACGGTATTTCGCCGGCATATTTATTGGGTGCTGGGGGCGGCGGTGGTGGGATTTGTGGTCTGGCTAATGATGCGGCAGGGCAGGAAATCAGACCTCAGCGCCTAAAGCCGCCACACTTTTGGTGAACCATCGCAGAGCTGACAGCGCTACGCCAATCATACTCTGCAAGACGCGCGCCTCGGGACAGCCGAGGTGGCTGTCCCCTCATGAAGTAGGTCTACGCGGCGGCGGCGTGGTTGTCGCCAGATTTGTTGAGGCGACCGGCCAGCGAGTGCAGCATCAAGGGCGCGGAGAACATGGCGGCGGTGAAGAGTAGGTCTCCTTCGGCGGCGCGGCGGAAGAACGGCAGGCCGGCGCTGTAACAAGTCATCAGTCCGGCAATGGTCATCGGGTACGTATCTTTCCAGGCAGCCCAGACGGCAAAGTTACTCACCAGGAAAAAAACAATCGATCCAGCGAGAGCCGAGCCCATGATCCTGAGGGCTCCGGCATTTTGGCGCAGGGTGGTGCCAAGCCATAACATCCCGGCGTACCAGGCCCAGGTTACGAAGTGATCCCAGGTGAGAGGATAGCGGTAGATCAGTGTGGTCAGGATGACGTCGGAGGCGGCGAGCAAGGCCAGAGGCAGCCAGAGCTGGCGGCGCGGTCCGCGGGCGCCGAAGAATAACAGCGAGGCGCCGACAGGGGTGAAGGCGAAGGGGTGCGGCAGGAATCTGACGGCAACGGCAAGGATGACAAATAGATACGCGAGCATGTGCACCTCAGAAGCGTAGAAGATATTGTGGGCGCTGGAGTGCGGATGCGTCAAGGGATTCGAGGTTGGACTCGAGGTTGGACGATTGAAAATTGCCAGAGCCTCGCTACGCTCGGGTGGACAGCCGAGGCGGCTGTCCCTACATGAGCGCGTCTGGCTTACGGTTCGGGGACGGTAACACGATTAGGGCCGGAGCCGTAGACATCCCCGATGACGTTCAGGTTGCCGTCGAGTCGAACACCCGCGCCGAGCGGTTTCGACCCTTTCTCGTCACCGCCTCGCAGGCGGCTGAACAGGCTGGGGAGTTGCGCGAAGCGGAGATCCTGAAAGTTCACGATGTAGCCTTGCTGGGGAGATTCGAGAACTTCGGTTTGGGTGATGGGGTATTGAGCCCAGTCGAGATAGACGCGTCCGAGATAGGTGCGCTTGGCGGCAAGGGTGATGGGAGTTTCTTCCGGCTTGTAGTGGATCTCGAGTTTGTCGTCCGTAGCTCCGGGATTGACTTCGGGAGCGAGAGACTCTACGGGCGCGAGGGCGAAGAAATTTGTCGTCTCGACGACTCCATACCAGCGGAACGGATTGGCTAAGTCGGGATAAGCGGAGGCTCGGGCTGGATTGGCGCCCATGTAGGTACGGGCTTCGAGTGCATTGACGGCGCGGCGGTGCTCGAAGTCGCGGAGGGTCCAGAGGAGCACTACCGAGATCAGGGCGAGTGTGGCGGCGATACGGCCACGCGGCCCGCGTTGGCGGGCGCCGATCTCTTTGTCGATCAGCCAGAAAAGGGCGGGCGCGATTAATCCGACCAGCAGGCAGGTGAACATGATGGGCTCGAAGATGAAGACGATGTCCCAGGAGTACCATTTCTCGGAAAACGGCCAGAACGGGCGGACGCCGTAGTTATTGGTGAAGTCGAGCAGGATGTGGCTGAGGCCGGCAAGGCAAGCGTAGAAGAAGAGCAGTCCCCAGCGCGGAGGCACATTGGGATCCTTCAGCTTGCGGCCACGAAGTAGCCAGATGAGATAGACGAAGCCGACGACTACGACGGCGTCGAGTGGAACTCCGAGGAACGAGTGGGTAAAACCACGGTGATGGGCGAAACCGAAGGCGGGGCCGCTAAAACGGCTAAGGACATCGAGGTCTGGGGCTTCGGCGGCGAGGGTGAGCGTGAGTGTGGCTAGCGCGGTCTTGCGGTTGAGTCCGGCGCGCCCCAGACAGGCGCCGGTCAAGAAGTGGGTCACGGGTTCCAAGCGGTCTGGAAGGATTCTATGGGGATGCGGAGCAAATGCCAACTGGAGGAACTATTCTCAGGGCGACAACAGCGTAAGAGCGTCGGGGACAACGGTGATTTCGGCGGGCAGCGTGCCGAGAAGTTCGCCGTCGGCCTCGACGTAAACTCTGGGTTGAGGTGAATTTTTTGCGGGCGACGGAACGTATCGGCAGACTGCTTTGCTGGTATGCGCGAGATCAATGCCTGGTATGGTCCACTCGCGCCGCAACAGCGCGCGAGCGATATAGGAAAGATACGCGAGGCGGCTGGCGGTACGGCAGAGGACAAGGCGCACGTCGGTGCGGTCCAGCGAAGCACCGGGAGCCAGATGCTGCAACATTCCCCCAAAATGTCGAATGCGAACCCCGAGGAGTTCTGTGAGCTCGGCCCGTTGAGGATGATCGGAACCGGTCTCGGTGTATTCCACCTGAAAACGCGTCATGGCATAAGTCAACCATAGGTGCCAAGCTCGAACGTAATAGGCCGCCATTCCCAAACGTCGTTTGGTTTCTGGGATTAATTTGTAGAAGAGGTGAGCATCAACGCCGACGCCGGCAGCGATGATGAAGTAGCGAGTTCCGGGATCGCCGTTGAAATCCAGATATTGAATACGGCCGAGCGCTACCCGTCGCGGCGTAGCGGAGAGGGAGGCCTTCGCGGCTGCGGCGACATCCCTGGGCACTCCTAGATCGTGCGAAAGCGCGTTAGCTGTGCCCATAGGAAGAACTGCCAAGGCAACCTGGGTATTCGCCAGGACTTGAATAATGTTATGGATGGTGCCGTCTCCGCCGCAGGCGAAAATGGTGTCACACCCAGCGAGCACGGCCGCGCGCGCTTTTTCTTCGGCATGGGCACGGGAGTCAGTGAGGACGAGGTTGGCTTCGACACCGGAGTCGCGAAGCACGGCGAGTACGGAATCGAGCTTCGACTTGCGCTGCTTACGGCTGCCGCCAGAATCGGGGTTATAGAGCAGGGCTGCCTTGCGCATAGCGGGATCGAAGATCGATTGTACCTGAGGCTTTTTATTCGTCAGCAAGTCTGCTTTTGCAAGTGATCCGTGGTTGGAATAAGATGGGCCAGCTTTGGGGAGGGGCGGAACTCCTGTGTCTCCCTTTGATCGCCCCTTAAACGAAATCGAAATCAGGAGGATGACCCAGATGAAAACTCTGGCACGCTTTCTCTGTGGGGCACTTCTCTGCTCGGGCATGGCTGCCGCCCAGGAGCACGCGATGCGTGCTCAAAGCCGACCGGTCACTCTGGCTGCGGGCATCGGGAATGCTCACCATCCGGTTTCCACGCACAACGTGGAGGCTCAACAATTCTTCGATCAAGGCTTGCGTTTCATTTATGACTTCAATCACGACGAAGCGGCACGTTCGTTTCAACACGCTGCTGAGCTGGACCCTCATCTGGCGATGGCGTACTGGGGCGTCGCCGAAGCAGTGGGACCAAACTACAACGATCCAGCCGATCCCGAGCGATACCAGCAGGCGCACGACGCGGTGCAAAAGGCTCTGGACCTCTCGACCGGCACATCGGAAAGCGATCAGGCTTACATTCAGGCGATGGCCAAACGCTTTCCGGCAGATCCAAAGTCCGATCTAAGAACAGCCGCCGAAAACTATCGCGACGCGATGCGGCAACTGGTCAGCGAATTTCCCGACGATCTAGACGGCGCGACGCTATTCGCCGAAGCCGGCATGAATTTGCATCCTTGGGGACTATGGCACACGGATGGCACGCCGGAGGCGGGCACGGATGAAATCGTGTCCACGCTGGAGTCGGTGATGAAGCGCGATCCCAATCATCTGGGCGCGATCCATTATTACATTCATGCGGTGGAAGCTTCGGCCAGTCCTGAGCGCGCGCTGGCGGGCGCGGACAGACTGGCGGCGCTGGCGCCCGCCGCCGGCCACATCGTACACATGCCGGCCCACGTTTACATTCGTACGGGAGATTACGAAGCCGCCGTGAAAACCAACGAGCAGGCTGCATCGGTAGATCGCGCTTACATCAAGGCTACCGGCGTGCAGGGCATCTATCCGATGATGTATTACAGTCACAACCTGCACTTCATCGCGATGTGCGCCGCGATGAACGGCAATTATGCGGAGTCCAGAAAGAATGCGGACTTGCTGGTCCAGAATGTTGGCCCGCATGTAAAAGAGATGCCCCCGCTGGAAGGTTTCATGACGATTCCGATGGCGGTTGAGATTCGCTTCCATCATTGGAGTGAAGTCCTGAAAATGCGGCAGCCGGATGCCGCGATGAAGACTGCCACGGTTTTCTGGCACTTTGGACGCGGGATGGCGCTGGCTGGCACCGGGAAGATAGGGGGAGCGGATTCAGAATACAAAATTGTTTCGGACGCTGAAGCGGCCACGCCTCCCGATGTCATTTTCCAGATGCCAATCAACAACAAGGCCAAGGACATCATGAAGATCGCGAAGGATGTCTTGGGCGCGAAGATCGCCCTTGCAAAAAAAGACGATAGTGGCGCCGTTGCTATGTTGAGAGAAGCCGTCGCCATTCAGGACACACTCAAGTACGGAGAGCCACCAGATTGGTTCTTTCCCGTGCGCGAATCGCTGGGAGGTGCGTTGTTGATGAGCGGCGATGCAGTCGGCGCGGAGAAAGTGTTTCGTGACGACCTTGACCGGAATCCGAGGAATCCGCGTTCGCTGTGGGGACTTCATCAGGCGCTGCTGCAGCAGAAACACATCTATGACGCAGAATTTGTACAGCGGCAGTTTGACGGCTCCTGGAAGGGTGGGAGTCAGGAACTGCAGGTCGAAGATCTGGTGTGAATCTGGATGACAATTTCGGCCGGGTCAATGCCAGCCCGTTTCTTGGTGATGCGGATGCTGGCTTGCTTTATCCTCCCCGTCCACTCGAGTAAACCCAGTGCGAGAGGCTCACTCTCGTCACTTCTTTCCATACGGTCATGCCGTTCTTGTCCGCGACACGGCGTGAAGACAGATTCTCGAGACGAATGATCGAGACCAGACGGTCGAAGGGAAGACGGGCGAATCCGTAATCGCGACCGGCGCGAGCCGCTTCGGTTGCCAAACCCGTCCCCAGTGGTCGCGGCGCCCGTGGTATCCGATCTCAACTTCGTTTGCGCCGTCTACATCTTGAATTCTCAGGCCACAATCTCCGATGAGCTCGCCGTTCGTTTTCAAGACCATTGCCAGAGGCCGTGGCTGTTGGTGGCATGGCGACGGAGGTTGTGAGCGATCCACTGCGCGACGCCCGCGCAACCCGATGGCGCGGGATAGAAGCGCATGGCTTCAGGATCGGAGAGTACGAGGGCAAGAGCATCCACATCGTCGACGACGAACTCTCGCAAGATCAGACGTGGGGTTTCGAGAATGTGCATGGCATGCGCGAGTGTTTTCGCGATCCGGTCTCCGACTATAATCTGCGCCATGGCTTCCGTAAGTAAAGATGTCGAAAAAAAGATTGAGGCTCTGCGCGAGAAGATTCGGCACCACGAGTACTTGTATTACGTGCTTGATCAACCTGAGATCAGCGATGCCGAGTTCGACCGGCTGATGCGCGAATTGAAGGATTTGGAGGCGAAGCATCCGGAACTGCTTACCCCGGATTCTCCCACGCAGCGTGTGGGTGGCAAGCCCCGCGAAGGCTTCGTCAAAGTGCCACACTCTTCGCCGATGTTGTCGCTCGACAACACTTATAACGAGGAAGAACTGCGCTCTTGGGAACGGCGCGTACACGAACTCGGCGGGCAGAAGGATGTGGATTATGTCTGCGAACTGAAGCTCGATGGCATGTCGCTAGCGCTGATTTATGAGGACGGGAAGCTGGTGCGCGGGATCACTCGCGGCGACGGAAGCCTGGGTGAGGATGTGACGCTGAACGTGCGCACGGTGCGATCGGTGCCGCTTTCGATTTCAAGCGAGAAACTGAAGAAGGCCGGGATCCCAGCGGATTTTGAAGTGCGCGGCGAGCTGCTCATGCCGCTGGCCGCGTTCAGGAGAATGAATGAGGAGCGCGAGAGCAAAGGGCTCTCTTCGTTCGCGAACCCGCGCAATGCTACGGCGGGAACGGTTCGGCAACTGGAATCTAGAATCACGGCCGAACGGCGACTGGATTATTTTTCTTACATGCTGCTGCGCGATGGGCGCACTTATTTTGATCGTCACTGGAAGACGCTGGACGCTCTCCAGGCCGCCGGGTTCAAAGTCAATCACAACCGCAAGCTGGTCCATAGCATGGAGGAAGTTTGGGTATTCATCCAGGAGTGGGCGGGTAAGCGCGAGTCGCTGGGATATGAGATTGACGGCATCGTGGTGAAAGTGGACCGGACGGCTTTGCAGGACGGATTGGGATTCACAGGGAAGGCTCCGCGGTGGGCGATTGCTTATAAGTATGCAGCCCGGGCTGGAATTACTAAACTGGAAGACATCCGGGTGCAGGTGGGACGCACGGGGAAACTTACGCCGGTCGCGATGCTGGCGCCGATTTTGATCGGGGGCACCACGGTGAGAAATGCCACGCTGCACAATATGGATGAGATCGAGCGGCTGGGCGTGAAGATTGGCGATTGGGTGCAGGTGGAGCGCGGCGGAGATGTGATTCCGAAGGTGGCCAAGGTCATCGAGGATAAGGAGCATCCCCGGGGCACAAAAGTTTTTCGGATGCCGGAGAGGTGTCCGGTGTGCGGGACCAAGGTGGTGCGGTCCGAAGGCGAGGTGGATTATCGCTGCGTCAATGCGAATTGTCCGGCCAAGCTGCGCGAGACAATTCTGCATTTTGCGTCGCGCGGAGTGATGAATATTGACGGCATGGGAGAGGCGCTGGTGAATCAGCTTACCGAGCGTGGGCTGGTGAAGAACGTTGCGGACATTTACAAGCTGACGAAGGACGACTTGCTGGGCCTGGAGCGGATGGGCGAAAAGTCCGCGCAGAACATTCTTGATGAGATCAAGAAATCGAAGGCGTTGCCCCTGGAGCGAGTGATCTACGGACTGGGCATTCGAATGGTTGGGGAGCGGACGGCACAGTTTCTGGCGGAACATTTTGGATCGATGGAAGCTCTCGAGACCGCCGGTGTGGAAGAGTTGCAGGATGTGAATGAAGTTGGTCCGCGGATCGCGGAGAGCATAGTGGAGTTCTTCAGCATTGCGGCGAATCGGAAACTCGTCGAGAGGTTGCGCGAGGCTGGACTTACGTTAACCGGCCAGAAAAAGCCCCGCGGAACCAGGCTCGCGGGAAAGACGTTTGTGCTGACTGGGACGCTGGCGCATTTCACTCGTAACGAAGCTAAGAAGATGATTGAAGACGCAGGGGGAAAGGTCACAGGCTCGGTGAGCAAGAAGACGGATTACGTGGTGGCGGGAGCGGATGCGGGATCGAAGCTGGATAAGGCGAAGGAATTGGGAGTGAAGGTGATTGACGGAAAGGAGATGAAGTACTTGCTGAGTTGAAGGAGACCGAAGTTCAAAGCTATGAGATCGAAATCATTACTTCTTCATCGCCGCTGACATCCTCTTCCACGTCTCCTCCAGCGTTTCCGGCAGAATCCGCGTCTCGCACACCACCGACACGAAGTTTGCATCGGCGACCCAGCGCGGCAGGACGTGCATGTGGATGTGTCCGGCGATGCCGGCGCCTGCGGCTTTGCCGATGTTCATGCCGAGATTGATGCCGTCGGGGTGGTAGAGCTCACGCAGAACCGATTCCATTCGCTGCGAGAGCGCGATCATTTCGCTGGCGGCTTCGGGCGGAAGTTTTTGCAGTTCGTCCAGATGCGCGTAAGGGACAATCATCACATGGCCCGGCGTGTAGGGGTAAGCATTCAGGATCACGAAACAATGCTTATCACGATGGACAATGAGCCTCTTGGCGTCGTCGCCGGCTGTCACGGCCTCGCAGAAAACGCATCCGGTCGCTTTCTCGGCGGTGGAAACGTAGGCGTAACGCCACGGGGTCCAGAGGTAATCCATGTAAGGGGCAGGGTAGCAGATGGGAGGCGTGCGGCGAAACTGGCGGGGATCTCGAGGATCGCAACCCAGGGCTGAAATGCCCACAGCCAACCAAAATATTAAACGCTGAAACACTGCTGTAACCTAAGCAAGATTTAGGTTTGACACTGTTTGAGAGGCGTTGCTATAGTCGAGGAGTTCCCTTTGGACGCGGGTTTCTGTAAAACGTCCGGCAGCTGGGATTGTCCAAGCTCACTCGCCAGGGTGAGCCCACCACAACCTAAACGACTCACTCC
>Ga0187851_10000501_pt1 | contig 40151 bp, 40 predicted proteins | sample June2016WEW_6_10_FD_132997 | JGI IMG/M metagenome (GOLD analysis project Ga0187851, IMG submission 132997) | Peatland microbial communities from SPRUCE experiment site at the Marcell Experimental Forest, Minnesota, USA - June2016WEW_6_10 | ecosystem: Environmental > Terrestrial > Soil >...
CAGGTAACGAACCGCGGCACTCAAAAGTTAAACTGTTATTCTACTTGGTAACCTGCATATTTGCCCAACCGGATTCCGGTTTCGCAGGGAATGAGATTTAAGATAGAGTCGAGGGTGAGCGGTACTCGGTCGAACACGTCCTGACGTACTCTGGGACAGTCCCACAAGTGCCGTATAATCAGCAGTTAGGGAAGCTATTTCGACTGCCGCAAGCGGACAGGCGCGATTCTACAGGGAAAACGGTCTTCAAGCATGGCGGAACCGAATCGGAAACAGAACGAGGGGCAGTCAACTGAGCTTGAACAGATCGTAGCGCGCGCCGTGTCTCGAGCCCTTCGGGACCATCTCCCGCAATTAGAAGAACAGATTGCCAAACAAGTGTTGGAGGCGTTGCCCGCTCCGGTTAGCGAAGCTCAGGGTATTCAGCAAGAGGGCTCCGGCACTCTGGTTCATGCAGTTTCGACTATCCATGCCGGATCCACTCAAAAGGAAGTCTTGCGAGCTCTGTTGGACGCTGGAAGTGGGCACTGCGCTCGCATCGCGCTGTTCGTCGTGAAAGCCGGTGCGGCATCCGGATGGCAAGCTCGCGGCTTCGGCGAAGAGGAAGCGGTGAAGGACTTCCCGCTGGATTTGAACGCCGGACCGGTTTCCCACACTTATCACAATCGGGTGGCAACTCCGGGAAACATCGCGGAAATGGGCCGACAATTCGTGGGGCAGTTCGGCAGTCCGGCCAACGAACAGATTCTGGTCCTGCCGCTGGCGCTCAAGGATAAGGTGGCTGCTCTGGTTTACGCGGACGGCGGCGACACCGGCAAGTTGAGCTCCGATGCCCTGGAGTTGCTGGTGCTCGCGACCAGCGCATGGCTGGAAGTAATTTCGCTGCGCAAGCATGCCGCGCCCAAGGACGACGGCGACCTGGCGGCGAGCTCGGTGGAGAGAGCAGCTGCCCAACCGGCGCAAACCGTTTCTTCCTATTCCGATCCCTTCGCAGCTCACCCGCCCAAGCACGTACCCGCGAGCACTCCGGCCGTCCCCGAACCCGCGGAGGTCGTGGAAGTGGCTTCGGCTCATGCCGCTGCAGCCCCCGCGGTGGCGACTGATCCCTTGGCCGGCCTTTCTGCTGAAGATGCCGATGTCCATCGCAAAGCCCAGCGCTTCGCTCGCCTGCTGGTCGATGAAATCAAGCTCTATAACCAGGCGAAAGTGGCCGAGGGCCGGCGTAACAAGGATTTGTACGACCGTCTAAAGGAAGACATCGACAAGAGCCGGGGTACTTTCCAGAAGCGCTATGGCAGCACAGTCGCTGCCAGCGGGGATTATTTTCAGAACGAACTGGTGCGCAGTTTGGCGGAGGATGACCTCTCGATTATGGGGGTAAATTTCCGCCGCTAGTTTTTCCGATTTTTTGGGCAGTTGCCCTTACGCGAAAAGTAAAAAGTGGTTCGATCAGTTTCCAAGGGTTGGTGGGTGCTCGCCGCTGCAGTTCTCTGCAGCTTCTTTGGCGCTCTGCGGACTTCGGCAGAGGCGCCTTCTCCAGTTTTGTCCAGCTCGCTTCAAGATCAAGCCGAGACATTTTCGCCGAAACCAGCTCAAGACGCTCCTACTGCTGGAACCAGCACCACCAAAAAAACTCCGGCAGGAAATGCGGCTACTGCCAAGAAACCAACCACTAAGGGCGCCAAACGCCACTATACCAACACTAGAAAGTCGCGGACCATTTCTCCGCGCATCCGGCGCATGCGTCAGGCGTTTGTGGCCTCGACCAGCCTGCGGCCTATGGCGGAGCAATTATTGCAGGATCGTACGCCCCCCGCTTATGGCGGAGTGCAAGCCTACGCCCACACCCATAGCAAAGAAGACGCGGGAGCCCTCGCCTGGCTAGTACTTGGCTACGCCCATGTGCTGGATAAAGACTATGCGAAAGCGATCGACCCACTGAACCGCGCCAAGATTCATGCCGGGGATCTGGGTGATTATGTCGCCTATTATCTCGGAGTCTCTTACCTGCAAACGGGACACACGGCAGAGGCACTCGCCAACCTGTCAGACTTTGCCAAAGCACATCCCGACTCATTGTTGGTACGTGATTCTCAGGTGAGTTACGCCGATGCGCTGCTGCTCGAGGGGCAAGCAGCGGAGGCAACCTCTTTGTTAGAACGGCTTCGCGCCCCAATCCGCTCGGACGTGGAATTTGCATTGGGGCGCGCTTACGCCGCATCCGGGCAGACGGCAAAAGCCGCTGAGACGCTCGGCAATATTTACTACACCATGCCGGGCAGCGCCGAGGCAGACGCGGCGTATGGGGAGTTGACAAAACTTCCATCCGTTCCCGCACCCACAACTGCTCAACTGAAAACCCGGGCCGAGGGATTGCTGAGCCGTCGGCGCTATGCGGAGGCGGCAGACGAATATCGTAGCTTGGTCAACGCAGCCGGACCTGAAGATCGACCAAGGATGCAACTCGCCTTGGCAGACGCCCTGCATCGCGGCGGCAGGAACCGCGACGCTAAGCAGGTACTCGATTCGCTGAGCGGTGGGAGCGGCGAGGTGAACCCGCAGCGGCTGTACCTGCTGGGTCAAGTCGCCTTCGCCGCGAACGACAATGCCACCTTCTACCGCACTGTCGACGAGCTGCGGCAAGCCGATCCCACGAGCCCGTGGCTTGAGCAAGCATTATTATCGGCGGCCAATTTGCATCTGGTGCATCACGAGTACGATCAGGCCCTCGATGCATTCCGTGAAGCGCAGGTTCGTTTCCCGAATGGACCGCGGGCTTCCTACGTGCATTGGAAAGCTGCGTGGTTGACCTTGCGCCAGGGCCGCAACGAGGATGCCAAGAAGGCTTTCGAGGAACAAATCGCGCTCTATCCTTCGGGCGGAGAGACTCCCGCGGCTCTCTATTGGCGCGCCCGTCTGGCGGAGGAAGACAATCAGTTCGTCATGGCTCGATCGTTTTATCAGAAGCTTTCGGACCGCTATCGCAACTTCTACTACGCAGAATTAGGCAGAGAGCGGTTGAAGCATCTCCTGCCCGCAGGCGACGCGACGACCGAGTATGCCTTGCTCGATCGCGTCCCTCCGCTCGACAGCAGCGGCAAGGTGACTGAGTCAGAACCACCGGCGGATGAACTCCACGTGCAGAAGGCAGAGCTGCTCGGCAATGGTGGACTCATCGATTTTGCCGTGCGCGAACTGCAGGCGGCTGCGGCGAACAATGGTGGAAGCTGGGCGCCCGCGGAGACAGCGCAACTCTACGCGGAAACCGGACACTACGACCGCGCCATCGAGTACATGAAGCACTCCGCGCCCAATTACTTCGCCCTCGACATTCCTGATTTGCCGCGAAAATATTGGGAGGCGCTTTTTCCGAAACCTTACTGGAGCGATCTAAAGCGATTTTCATCCGCCAACGGACTGGATCCTTATCTCGTAGCTTCGTTGATCCGGCAAGAATCTGAATTCAATCCGAATGCGGTTTCCCGGGCCAACGCGGTTGGCCTGATGCAACTGCTGCCCAAGACTGGCAAACTCGTGGCCAAGGAAGAGAAGTTGAAGCGGTATAGTGCTAGCCAGTTGTACACGCCCACGGTGAATATGCAGTTGGGCACGCGTTATTTTCGCGGCATGGTCGACAAGTTTGGCGGATCATTCGAGTACGCGCTCGCCGCCTACAATGCCGGATCCGACCGGGTGGATGAGTGGCTCGCCCAGGGAAAATATCGTGATCCGCAAGAGTTCGTGGAATCGATTCCCTTCACCGAGACGCGCGAGTACGTGCAAGCCATTCTGCGGAATGCCAGCGTGTACAAGCAGCTGTATGGAACACCCTAAGCCTGAGTTCCCGGACCAGAGGCGATAGGAACTGGAGCGCGCGACACGGTGTCCCTATCTAATAAAGCTGAGTTGCAGAGGAGCGCCCACGCCCGGCGCTTGTTTGTCTAAACGTGTGGCAACCGTGGGGGTGCGGGTGGACCCTTGAATACCTATGGCGCTCGACGGACTGGCTGGTTCGCGGCGATGTGGCGCTTCTGTCACTGATGCTGGTTAACACGGTTGCCATCGTCTGCCAACTCTTCTATCACTACCGCGAAGCCCGCAAGCAATCCTGTGCTTTTGTCCGCGACGCCAAACGCGCCTTCCAGCGCCGTCGCCAGACTTTTTCTGCAGCACTGAGACTCGGCCTTGGCACTCTTACCACAATCGCCTCTACCGCCCCTTCCATCGGACTCCTTGGCACCGTGTTTGGCATTTTTGGAGCGTTTAGGGGAGTGGCCATGGCTAGGGCCAGTTTTATAGCCATGGTTGAGTCAGCGCTTGCGCTAGCGCTGGTGACGACTACTATTGGCGTGGCTGTTGCGGTCCCTGCCGTGTGGTGCCGCAACTATCTGTACGACCGCTGGGAAGTCCTCGAGAGTGAAATGGCAAACGCGGCGCTCGAGGCAGCTACTTGTCTCGGAAACTCACTTGCTATGGCGCAACCAGCCGGGATATGCCGAGGACGGGCCTTTTCTAGCGTCACGCGCTTCTGCCTCAGGCTCGCGGGAAGTCCCGTATAACCACCAACGGGCTTTATTGCTAGCAGTAGGATCTTGCGCGTTATACCTTATCTTCGTTCTAGCGCAAGGGATCTACTGGTCGTATATCTGGCAGCGAAACATGCGCAGGCATCTTACAAATGGGAGTACGTCGGAGGACAGACATTGGTCTCGCCCGATCACCGCTATCCTGCCATGGTCCCCGCTTTTGTTCGCTCGGCACCGGATTCTCCCGGCCAGGCCGGAAACGGGCAGTGGTCGTGCCGGATGCCGGAGGTGGCACTAAGAATTGTTCCCCATGACCGGCCCCTTGCCTGGAAGCCTCATCGATGCGGAGAAAAGACCAGGTACGGACTTGAACCCGACGAAGCGCTGCTAACTTGGAACTGCACTGTCCCTATAGTCATGTGGCGCACGAACGATGACTTGTTGGTGCAGTGCACCAACTGTTCCGCCGACAACCTGCAGCGGGTTCAGGTCGATTCATTTCCCCGCACGACCAGTGTATTGGGCCCGAACGGTACCCTCATCGATCCCCAGATCGTGCACCCAGAATTTCGATGCTACGACCAGTAATACTCAGTATTCGCAACCCCACGAATCTCTCTTCTCCTGCGGACATCCAACACAGCTTGCGGAGGCATTCAATGAAGTTAAGAAAATTGGGCCGTTCCGGCCCCGAGGTTTCGGCGCTGGGACTTGGCTGCATGGGGATGTCGGCACTCTACGGTCCGGCGGACGAAAAAGAAAGCTTAGCCACACTGCATGCGGCGCTCGAAGGTGGCATCAATCTGCTCGACACCGGCGACTTCTATGGTATGGGCCATAACGAATCCCTGCTAAAGCAGGCCATCCAGGGCCGGCGTGATAAGGCGTTCGTATGCGTGAAGTTTGGAGCGCAACGATCGCCGGATGGCCGGTTCGTGGGCGTGGATTGCCGTCCCGCATCGGTGAAGAACTTTCTGGCGTACAGCCTGCAGCGATTGGCAACCGACTATGTCGATCTCTATCAGCCCGCGCGCGTGGATCGTTCGGTACCGATCGAAGATACGGTGGGAGCTATCGCCGACCTTGTAAAAGCGGGCTACGTGCGCCACCTCGGCTTATCGGAAGCATCCGCAGAGACCGTACGTCGGGCTACAGCGGTTCATCCGGTCGCAGCCCTGCAGATCGAATATTCCATCATCACTCGCGATATAGAAGACCGCGTATTGCCTGCGTTGCGCGATCTCGGAGTCAGCGTCACCGCCTACGGCGTGCTTTCGCGCGGATTGCTGGCGGGCAAAACCTCGTCGTTCGCCAAGGGAGACTTCCGGGCCCACTTGCCACGCTTCGCCGGCGAGAATCTGCAAGCCAATCTGAAGATCATTGAGGGCTTACGCGGGATTGCAGCCGATCGCGGAATATCTGTGAGCCAGCTCTGCATCGCTTGGGCGTTAAGCCGGGGAGAAGATATCGTTCCTTTAATCGGTGCGCGGACGCGAACTCAGTTGCAAGATGCGCTGGGCGCAATGGAAATTTCTTTGACGGGTGAGGAGCTGGAACGAATCGAGAAAACCGTTCCCGCAAACGCCGTCGCTGGAACCCGGTATGGCGCGGATCAGATGGCAATGCTAAATGGCTAAGCCTCTGCGGACTATGCCTTCACAGATCGGGCCGGAGTGGGATCGTTTTGCGAGTGCGATTTGGCGAACAGGATCTCGACGATCAACAATCCCGCACCCACCACAATGGCGCTATCCGCCAAATTGAAAACCGGCCACTGATACTGCTTCACATAGACCAGCAAAAAATCGATCACTCGCCCACGGGCGAGGCGATCCCAAAGATTCCCTAACGCTCCTCCCATAATCAGGGACAAGCCGACGCCGGTGACAATGTGGGCATGGTGGTTTTTCCAGAGCAAGGCCGAGACAACGACTAATGCGATCGCAGAAAATCCAATCAGCAATTCGGTTTTCCATGGGGCGGTCGAATCGGCAAACAGGCTGAAGGCTGCACCGGTGTTCTCGGTATGGGTGAGGCGAAAAAAACCGGGAATTACCTGAATGTGGGAATAAAGGCGAATACGCTGCGCCACGAGGTGCTTGGTCCAACGGTCAAGTAAGACAACGATAGCGACGATGAAAAGGTAGACGGAGCGCGCGGAGTTTTTGGTCATTCCTAAATAGTTAGCCTGCAACTATCTTACCCTGCTCGAGCCAGGTGCCGCCCGAGTTCACCCAATCGATTCCCTTCCTCTTTTTTTATCAATCTTTCTTCATTTTGATCTATCCCGCGCGTACCGTGTCCATGTATTCTGATGCGGCCTTGGGCTGGACTGCGTGGCGCGGATTGCGGAATGAAGCCCGCCCTCGGTTGTTCTAATTCCTATGTTTGCGAAATGTCCTCATGGGTCTCTTGAAACGTTGGAAAGGCCGAACTGTGCTGTTCCTGGCGGTCGTAGGGCCGGGCATCATCACCGCGAATGTAGACAACGACGCCGGCGGCATCCTGACCTACTCGCAGGCCGGGGCCCAGTACGGATTCCTTCTGCTGTGGACCATGATTCCAATTACGCTGGCCCTGATCGTGGTGCAGGAAATGAGCGCCCGCATGGGGGCGGTGACCGGCAAGGGCCTTAGCGACCTGATCCGGGAAGAGTTTGGCCTTCGCATCACTTTTCTGATGATGCTGGGCATCCTGATTACCAATTTCGGTAACGTAGTCACGGAATTTATTGGCATCGCTACCAGCCTGGAATTGTTCGGGCTCTCTCGGTATGTGACCGTGCCAGTTTGCGCTGTGATCGTTTGGCTGATCGTGGTGAAAGGCCAATACAAGAGCGTGGAGAAAGTCTTCCTCGCTGCTTCGTTCTTCTATATTACTTACATTTTTGCCGGGGCGCTGGCACATCCGCAATGGAAGGAGGCAACGATCGCGACGTTCAAGCCGCCGTTGCTGCATGCCTTCCGCGATCAAGCGTACCTGTTTATGGTGATTGGCGTGGTGGGAACGACCATCGCACCCTGGATGCAGTTCTATCTACAGTCTTCGATTGTGGAGAAGGGCGTGACCCGGCGCGGACTTCAGGCTTCACGCTGGGATGTGATCACGGGCTGCATTTTTACAGACGTAGTTGCGTGGTTCATCATCGTGGCCTGCGCCGCAACTCTATTTGTGCATGGATACCGCGACATTAAGTACGCCGCCGATGCCGCGCAAGCCCTGAAGCCATTGGCCGGGCAGTACGCTTACATTCTGTTCGCCGTTGGATTGTTCAATGCTTCCCTGTTCGCCGCCTCAATTCTGCCGCTTTCCACCGCTTATACAGTGTGCGAAGGAATGGGTTTTGAATCGGGAGTCGACAAGAAGTTTAGTGAAGCTCCGTTTTTTTACTGGCTCTACACTTTGCTGATCGTGGCCGGTGGGGCCGTGCTCTTAATCCCCGGGCTGCCGCTGATAAGGATCGCCGTCTTGTCGCAGGTGGTGAACGGAGTGGTCCTGCCCTTCGTGCTGATTTTCATGCTGCTGCTGATTAACAAGAAGGATTTGATGGGCGAGTACGTGAACACGCATATATTCAACGCCATCGCGTGGGTGACGACAGTGGCGATGATCGGGCTGACGGTTGCGTGGTTCTGGACTTTGCGAGGCGCCGGCTGAAGCTTCAGATTCTGAAGGTCAAGGAAGTCTCCCGGCAGCGAGATCTTTCACCAGGGATGCGTCCGCTTCGAGAAAGTCATACGAGGGCAGAGCCTTGGGGGCCGCCCACTGCAGGTCGCGGAAGATACGATTTTCGAGCTCGCCGTCATATTCACGCACAATGAAAAACCGCAACTCGACCGCAGCACCATTCGGATAGGTATGCTGGACGCGAGCGATCTCATCGCCCACCTTGGCATGAATGCCTAATTCCTCTTCCAACTCACGGCGCAAGGCGTCGCGGGGCTGCTCGCCTTCTTCGATCTTCCCCCCAGGAAATTCCCATTTGAGCGGCATGGTCTGATGCCGGGTGCGTTGGCAAACGAGCAGTTTTCCGTTCTTCTCGATCACCGCTGCGACAACCCGCTTCATAACTTGCGACTCATGACGACGAACAGCGCGCCCGCAACTCCATGCATTTGGAGAGCACCCGCATCGCCCTCTTCAACTCTCACTTAGACTGCTCCAGCTTTTTGCCCACAACTCCGGCGCAGAACTGGACGAGTTCCTGGTCGTCAAGTCCGAACGCGGCTGAGAAGTGGCTATCGATATCGAGTTCGCCTACGACCTGGCCCTTGACGAAAATAGGCACAACAATTTCGGACTTTGTTTCCAGTGAACCGGCAAGATACCGCGGATCTTTGCTGACGTCGTCGACCACAACCGTTTTCCCGGTGGAGGCAGCAGCTCCACAAATTCCTTGATTGAGCGGGATTCGCGTGTGCGGAGTCATTGCCCCCACAAATGCATCCAGCACTAGCGCTGGAGGTTGGGCGCCGGATTCAAGCATGTAAAACCCGACCCAGTTATACTTAAGCATACGGTCATGCAAGAGCCTGCAAACGTCCTGCATCAGACTCCTAGCCGCGGACGACGCTTCCGCAAGCGCTGCGATCTCGTTGCGAACTTCTTCCGTTCTGGTGGTGGCAGGCATCAGCAAATCTTAACTCAAGGCACAGGATTCATGTCGATGGAAGATGGAACGCCGGTAATCCGGCGGACACCTTCCGTGCGGTCAAAGCGCTCGGGATGAATGGCGTAGGCCAAGGCATCCAGCCCATGAAGCAGCGTGGGAGCCGGCGTGTTGAGATACTCATCCCGAATGCAGTAAACCCGGGAAGCGCATGCGGCGCGAGTTCCCTGCCAGCCGCGACCTGCGAGGATTTTGTTGAGGGGTACGCGGTCGCCCGCTCCGCACCAGGCAGCGATCAAGATATCAGGATCCAGGCTGGCGACTTCTTCCGAGGAAATCTGTTTTCCTGGCACGCCCAGAAACTCCCCTCCCGCGGCTTCCACCAGTTCCGCAACCCAGGGCTGCGACGAGATCAAAGGCTTGCCCCATTCTTCGCAAAATACTTTCGGCCGTAGCCCCGAAGCGCGAACACGAACCTCGTCGATTCGTTGCTGCATACGGGTAATTACGGCTTCGCCGCGATCGCCGGCGCCAACCACGCCCGCGATGATGCCGATATCTGTGTAGATGTCCGCCAAAGTCTTCGGAGCGAGGCCGATAAAGCGTGCTCCGGACTTGAGAATTTCAATGACCGCTTTCTCTTGATAAGGCACAGAAGCGATTACGAGGTCGGGATGAACCGCAGCAATCTCTTCGGCATTGGGCGTCCACGAGTCGGCAAGGATCGTACGCGGCTGCGATTTGACTTCAGGGACCACATCCCCGCAATATTTCGTGCACGCGACAACACGATCCAGTTCGCCAATCTCCGCGAGAATCACGGTCGCGCTTGGCTGCAAACAAGCGATTCGGCGTGGGCTGTGGGTGGGCATGAATCTGTACTATGCTTTGAGGCGACTCAGCGCAACTGTGAGAGCCTCCACTGCCAAATGGACAGCGTGGGCTGAGGCTTGAGGCAGGCCGCCGACGGCCGCAGTAATATCCGCACGCCCCACCTTCCTGGCCTCGTCCAACGTCTTCCCCGCAACTAACTCCGTCAACGCCGATCCACAGGCAATCGCCGCGACACATCCCTTAGCTTTGAACTGCACCTGAGTAATCCGGCCCGCGCTGTGCTTCAGAGTTAGTCGTAGCACGTCTCCACATGCGGGATTCTCGATCTCAGCTGCGGCGTCAGCATCGGCAATCTCTCCCGGGTTTCGAGGATTCTGAAAATGATCGAGTAATTGTTCCGAATACATTGCCATGACAATTGTAAACGGAGGACCTTCATCGCAGATCTAACTTCGAGAACGAGTGCCCTCGGGAAAATAAATTCGCCACCCGCGCTCCTTTGCAGTAGCTTCAAGGTCAGGATTCGGATTCACGGCCACAGCATGTTTAGCCATCGCGAGCATATCTGTATCCCAGCGGGAATTGCCAAAGGCAGCGTCGATCTCCTTCTTGACGATTTCACGAAGCGCCTCTGGCTTGCCTGTACCCGAAGGTACGCGGATGAGGCGGTCGGTCAGAGTTGGGCCATCAAGTTCCACCTTAGCCGCGAGGATACGGTTTTCCGGGATGCCGAAATGTTTCATCCCAGCGCTGATCACCCACTCGTTCGAAGAAGAGACCACCCAAATCTCGCAGCCGTTTTCCCGCAGACGCCCCACAAGCTCCCGCATTTCCGGAAAAATCTGCACGACGAAGGACTGATCGAAGAATCGGGCCGCGGCTTCCATGATCCGCGATTCTGCAATCCCCCGGTGCATGGTAACCATTTCCCCGCACATCGTGGTTTCGTCGACCTCGCCGCGCTTATAGGCGGCGTAACGATCTCGCATCGGACGATCGAGGGCAGCGTCGACGACGTCCCCCTGTCTTAGTTCCCAGTCAAAAAAACGCTCCCCGGCATCGCCGGGCCATAGCGTGCCGTCACAGTCAAACGCCGCGACACGCGGCTGAAGACGGAGAATGGAGTCGAGAAATTCGTTGGTCACTGGAAGAAATGTTTCTGCCGCGGGCATCTTACGACGATAACGTGCTTGCCCAGAAATGCGCAACGCAACTTGATCAGGAGGAGCGCGCCAGCAGCCCGGCGTATTCTTCAGGCGTATTGATATTCAAGACTACCAGGGGATCGTCGACTGGCACGTATTGAATGTGCTCTCGATGCTCGTGTTCGACCTCGCGAGCGATGGATGTGGCCGGAACTCGGAGAAATGCCTCCATCATTTCGCGGCCCAGCAGGTAGGGGTGTCCATGCTTGCCCGAGAATTCAGGGATCACCAACCAGACGTTCTGTTCCGAGCTTTCGAAGGCGTCATGCAGAGCCTGGAGAGTCGCGGCTCCGACCGGAGGACGGTCCACCAGGGTTACCATCGCGGCATCGCGGCCACGGTTGAGCACGTCATGCAGACCCACTTGCAGTGAACTGAATTGCCCCCTGGCGGCGTCCGGGTTCACTAGAAGAGACGCGCCCTGAGCATAGACCACAGGCGCAAGTGCGTCGGCATTTTTGCCGGCAACGACAACCACAAATTCCGTGGCGAATGAGAGTGAACGGATCGCCGCCGAAAGAAACGTCTCGTTGGAAGGCAGTTGGCCGGCGATGGAAGGCGGCCACGGCAACAAAGCTTTGTCCCGTCCCATGCGCGAGGAATCCCCCGCAGCGAGAATGATGCCGGCGAAGCTGGCAGCGCGGGTCATGCAGCGAAGATAGCAGGAACCGGAGCAAATTGTTGATCTTTCATTGCCGATTGTCGAGCGGAGAAAAATGTCCGCTACCTCAATATTCAGAATCGGCAATCCGCGATCAAGACTTCACTTGCGTTCATCCAGTGCCGCCTTCGGCACATCGCCTGCTTCGGACGGGGGGCCTTGAGAGTGGAACCAGCTCATGTGAGCCAGATTTGCATCCGCATGCCTGCGCACCGCGATCAACTCCGCCGTGATTGCAACCGCAATCTCCTCGGGTGTGATGGCACCGATGTCGAGTCCGATGGGGGCATGGACACGATCAAACAAATGTGCAGGGATACCCTCGTCCTGCAGCGCCTTGAAAATTGCGATCACCTTGCGCTTGGAGCCGATCATGCCTATATAGCGAGCCCGAGCGTGAACCGCCCAGCGCAGTATGCGCATGTCGTCACGATGTCCCCGCGTAACGATGACGATATAGGAAGTCTCGTTGGGTTCAAACTTCCGCGCGGCCTCGTCAAAGTCCAGCGGATGCACTTCGCGAGCGGCAGGAAATCGTTCCTTGGTAGCGTATGACGTGCGATCGTCGGTAACAATGAGGTCGAAACCAGCCTTAGCCGCAACGTCGCAAAGGCTAATAGCTACATGGCCTGCGCCGAAAACATAAAGTAATGCTGGAGGTAATACCGGTTCGATGAAAACCTCAAGCGTTCCGCCGCAGACCAGTCCGGTATCGTATTTCGGATCCTGGTTCAGATCGAAGGTCAAAGTCCGGGGCTTCTCGGATTCCATCACCTCACGAGCGGCTTGCCAGACGTCGGCCTCGACGCAGCCGCCGCCAATAGTGCCGACAATGGATCCGTCGTCGCGTACCAGCATCTTGGCGGTGCGGAACGAAGGAATCGAGCCGCGCACATTTACGATGGTGGCGACGGCGCCGCGGCGTCCCTCGCGCCGGAGCTGGACGATTTGTTCGTAGATGTCCATGCGCCAGGAAATTGCTGGTTTTGATTATCAGTCGGTGAACAGCTGGAGTCAAACGGGAGCATGCAAAAGCCCCGAATCATCGCTCCGGGGCTTTTGGGATTGAATAGCGAATACGACACGGCTTGCCAAACCACCTCGATCCTGAACCGGTAGACAGTGATTGTCAAGGTGTGCCGCGATATCAAATCGAATGATTCCGGAACCTTCATTTCCGAATTCCGGATTGAATTCTCAATCTGGAGAAGTATGCTTATGTCGGCTCTGTGTTAACAGGAGACTTTTCATGAGAGCAGTCCGCATTCATCAATTTGGCGGTCCCGAAGTTTTGACCTACGAAGACGTTCCCGATCCGGCACTACGCAAAGATCATGTAATGGTTCGCGTGCGAGCCTGCTCGCTGAATCATCTGGATGTATGGGTGCGCAAAGGGCTTCCTGGAGTGAAACTGCCGCACATTCTCGGCAGCGACATCGCTGGCGAAGTAGCGGGGATCGGTGACTACGTCAGCGGATTCAAAACAGGTCAGCGAGTGCTGGTTGCTCCGATGCATTTCTGCGGGCATTGCGAGAAGTGTGTTGAGGGCCTGCAGAATCAGTGTCGCACCTTCACCGTGCTCGGCAATGGCGTGGACGGCGGAAATTGTGAGTTGATCGCGGTCCCTCCGGCGAACGTGATTCCGATTCCTGAGTCCCTCGATTTCGCTCCGGCGGCAAGCGTGCCCCTGGTATTTGTCACGGCCTGGCACATGCTCGTCGGACGAGCGGGTATGCGCCCGGGGCAAACCGTGCTGGTGCTGGGAGCGAGCTCCGGCGTCGGCATCGCGGCGATCCAGATTGCAAAGCTCTTCCACTGTCGCGTGATCACGACCGCGGGTGATGAAGCGAAGCTGGCGAAGGGTAAAGAACTGGGCGCGGACTACGGCATCAACCACTATCAGCAAAAGATTTCCGAGGAGGTGCGAAAGATTACGAATAAGGAGGGCGTCGACATTGTGGTCGAGCACGTGGGCGCGGCGACCTGGGACGAGAGCGTGCGGTCTCTAAAAACGGGTGGCACACTGGTCACCTGCGGAGCCACCACCGGGCCAAATGTGGCGATCGATTTGCGCCATTTATTTGCGCGGCAATTGTCGCTCCTTGGTTCCTACATGGGAACCATGGGGGAACTGCATGAAGTCTTGAAACACTTATTTGGCGGGCGGCTGAAGCCGGTGGTCGACCGCGTGTTTCCCCTCAGCGACATTCGCGCCGCGCATGAGTATTTGGAGAAGAGTCAAATGTTCGGAAAAGTGGTGCTGAGCATTTAGAGTTCAGTGGTCAGCGGTCAGTGGCCAGTATGCGGCATACTGTTCACGCACCACTGCCTTTTCAGCGCTTCTTTTTCGGAAGCTTTGCTCCCTTCCCCGGTTTGCCGCCGCCCGCCGGGCCCGTCACGCTGCCTGAGGCTGACGTCGTTACTGTACTGTTGCCAAGGTTGATCACAAAGCTATCAACCAAGCTAGCCCTGGGTGTTCCACCGGTAACGTAAGGCGCGGAAAGATAGGTCCCTACGATCTGCGTTTTGCTTACTTCGAACCGTAGAAATCCGAAATTTGTCTGGTCATATTGCTCAAGGGTCAGGCCATTAGGGAGCGATAAAGGTACCTTCGGGGCCGCACCGTTCACGGTGTGGAGGTTGCCCAACTTGGTATAGCCGCCGGCGCCAGCCACAAGGTAGGGAATTTGAAGTTGGCCCTTCGGGCCCTTCACTACGCTGGTAAAACGCTGGTAGTTGTGAACGTGCCCCGACAAAATTAGATTTGGATATCGTTGGACAGCCTGAAAACTGCTGGAGAGAACCTGGTCCGCCACGCTGCTCCCGGAGTGCTCAACGTCCCCGGAAAAGGGAGGGTGATGAATGGTCACGATTAAGGCGAGGTTCGGATCAACAGCGGCCAATTCGCCTTTGAACCAGTCAATTTGATCCTGGTGAATTTCCGCTTCGGTTTCGCCCACGTTGGAAAATAATCCGATGATGGTAGCGAACGGAGTGGTGAAAGTCCAATAAACATTCGGCAAATCCATCTGCGTTCGATTCGCCGCGGTTTTCAGCGAACCCAGTTGCGCGGGATTTTTCGACATAAAGTTCTGCACCCAACCATCGAGCGGGACCTTGTTGGGATCCACCGGTCCGTCCTGCGGATCGTCGGGCTGGCAATCGTGATTGCCCGGAATCGAAACGATGAAGCCCGGGTAATCTTTGTAGGTTTCGTAGAAGTAAGCGCCATACTTGTCGATATCGCCGGCGAAGTAAATAACGTCGCCCAGATGGTAGTAAAAGGCCGGTTGTCTGCCGTCCGGCGAATTCTGAACGTCCTGGGTCATAATCGACGCCACCAGATCCTGTGGAGCCGAGTCCCGGTAATCTCCCGTATCACCCACGGTGTGAAACACCATGACGCCGGCTCTCTTGATTTTTGAGATATCGGCGGCGGTGAGCAACTGGGACAGATCAAACCGGTACGGCGCAGGGCCGTTCGGTGTTGGCAGAGGCTGGAAGGGATAATGCGGAAGTTGAAGGGCAGCCGCGGCGCGCGACGCCTGAACTGGAAAGTGAGCTGCAGGGATTGGGGGAACGTGGCTCCGCCGATCGTCAGCGCCCTTTCCTGTGCTGAACGAATGTAGTGGACTCATAAAACCTTCCCTTCGAAGATTGTGGTTCTAGTTCTAACACCTAAATCGCGTGCTCTGTGGTTTAGAATACAAGGATGTCCGGCGAATTGAATTTCGGCCCCTACGTCGATCTCGAGAACGGCAAGAAGGTGGTGAAAGATCTCACCTTCGGCAATCCCACGCCGGAAGGCGTGGTGCTCACCACACTGGATTCAGCGGTGAACTGGATGCGCAAAGGCTCCATTTGGCCGATGACTTTTGGGCTCGCATGTTGCGCCATCGAGATGATGTCGATGGGTGCGGCGCGCTTCGACATTGCTCGCTTCGGTGCGGAAGTGTTTCGTCCCTCGCCGCGCCAGAGTGACCTGATGATTATTGCCGGCCGGGTTTCCAACAAGATGGCTCCAGTGATCCGCCAACTGTGGGAGCAGATGCCCGAGCCCAAGTGGGTAATTTCCATGGGGGCATGTGCTACTTCCGGCGGCGTCTTCAATAATTACGCTCTGGTGCAAAGCGTCAATCAAGTCATTCCTGTCGATATCTATGTTCCGGGCTGCCCCCCGCGTCCCGAGCAACTGATCTACAGCATTACGCTTCTGCAGGAAAAGATTCAGAAAGAGCGCGGAACCATCAAGAAAGCTCTCAACCTGAGCTAGACAGCGGTCCGTTAATCCCCTTCTTGTACAGCTAATGCCTGAGGGTTAGTTCTTTCGGTGACAATCCGATAATTTCTCAACTCGCCTGCAAGCGACTGCCGAAAAAGAACTTGCCCCCACACACGATCCCAAAACCGGGACACACCGCGAACCATGCGAAACCATTCCGCACTTTCTTGAATCTAAGGGATTGAGTGTAGGACATAATGGCAGTCGCGTAGGGACCGACTCAAAAGAGTCCCGCGCGAATCGCTCAGGGTGGAAGGTGCTCCATGGTGGCCAAATTGATTGATGCGATTTTCGGTTGCAGGCACTCCCGTTATAGTTTCCCCGTGACCATCCGCGGAACGGCGCGCCGGCCGCAGGCCAGCGCGTTGACTGGAACCTACGTGGCCTGCCTGAACTGTGGAAGAGAGTTTCCTTATGACTGGCAGGAGATGAAGGTCATCACCTCATCCTCGGAGAGACGGCAATACACGGCCGCACTGGCTACCAAGCAAGCTGCCTGAGTGCGCTCACGGTTGGTGCCGCGTTCAGCTCTAGAAAAACAAACCAGAGCTGCGATGAAAAAAGCTTTGCGCGAGGCAGTCTTCATGGGCAAGGTCGAGCATGCGGTCCTTGGCTTCACACATTGCCAGAGCGGAGAGTTGAGGCAGACTGGAACATCCTGTTAGAGAAATGTCTCTTGGCGGCAGAGAACCTGGAGCGACTTCGTCAAAAGATTCAGAAGCCTGCGTAAAGGAAATCCGCAATCTGGTCACAGCCATTTACAAAAGTGACTTGCGGCCTAAGTCCCTAGCCCGTCGTCAAGGCTGCCGATGTTCGCTTTTCCATGGGAACAAACTCCCGCGCTTCATGCCCGGTGTAGACCTGGCGTGGCCGTGCTATCTTCTGCTCCGGATCTGTGATCAACTCCTGCCACTGCGCCAACCAGCCCGCCGTGCGCGGAATGGCAAAAAGCACGGTGAACATTTCCGGACGGAAGCCCATCGCCTGGTACATGATCCCGGAATAAAAGTCGACATTCGCGTAAAGCTTGCGTTTCACGAAATACTCGTCTTCCAGCGCGATGCGTTCCAGCTCGAGGGCGATGTCCAGTCTCTGGTTGCGTCCCGTAACCTCGAAAACCTGCTCCGCGCACCAGCGAATGATCTTCGCTCGAGGATCGTAATTCTTGTAAATGCGATGGCCGAACCCCATCAACTTGATCCCGCCTTCTTTCACCCTCTTGATATAGGCGGGCACTTTGTCCTTCGTGCCAATCTCGTCGAGCATCTTTAGGACTTCCTCGTTGGCTCCGCCGTGCAACGGTCCCGCCAGGGCGGCCGCCGCCGAAGCCATGGAAAGGTAGGGGTCAGTTTGCGCGCTGCTTACCGAGCGCATCGCGTTGGTGCCGCAATTCTGTTCATGATCCGCATGCAAGATGAATAGGATGTCGAGCGCCCGGGCAATCGCCGGATTGGCCACATACTTCGGCTCGACCATCTTCCACAGCATATTCATGAAATTTTCGGTATAGCTCAAATCATTGTCGGGATACACATACGGAAATCCGACGTTGTGCCGATAGGACATGGCCGCAATCGAAGGCACTTTGCCGATCAATCGCTTGATCTGAAGCAACCGGTTGTCGCCGTCCTGCACATGCTTGGCTTCGGGGTATACGGTAGAGAGCGCTGCCACCGTGCTCACGAACATCCCCATGGGATGCCCGTCATAGCGGAAGCCCTCCATGAACTTCTTTGTACTCTCGTGCAGCATCGTGTGGTGAGTGATGTCATATACCCAATGCTTCAGTTGTGGCTCGGTTGGCAATTCACCAAACAGGAGAAGATAGGCCACTTCCAGGAAGGTACACTTCTCCGCCAGCACTTCGATGGGATAGCCGCGATATCGCAGTATGCCCTGGTCCCCATCGATGTAAGTGATGCTGCTGCGGCAGGATGCCGTATTCATGAACGCCGGATCATAGGTCATCAGCCCAAAATCTTCCGGACCCGTCTTGATTTGCCTCAGGTTCATTGCCCGGATGGTGCCATCCTCGATCGGGACGGTGTAGGTCTGACCGGTGCGATTGTCGGTGATGGTGAGTGTGTTCTGTGGCATGGAAGTGGAGCTCCTCTAAATTGCAATGCAGCCAGCGTAGTCTACCCTTACTAGCTTCGACCACAAGCGGCTGTGACCCCGATCACGCGGTTCCGTGACCATACCACATTGCCGGCTGGGCCAGCCCTCATTATCCCCTTTCGCGGACCGCAAACACAAAAACCGGCAGCCATGGCCGCCGGTTCCTAACCCATTCAGCACCTTAGTTCGACGAATCATCCCGCCGTTTCAGGGTCGGCCGATCATCGTCAGGATTGGTGGTGCCTGATTTGCTGTCCCCGCTGGCAGAAGTCCGACGCAGACTGGGTTTGTTCTCGTCTCTCTGATCCAGAACCTTGTGCCGATTCTCGATCGAAGCCAGCCTCGCCTTTACATCGTCGAATTCTGACGTGGTCACAACGTACTCGTTCTTCGCCGGCAGAATCTTTCGAATCTCTTCTTGTGTCTTCTCAATGCGGTCCGGGGTCTGCGGATGGGTATCGAAAGTCTTGGCCAGGGTGCCTGGTTTCTTCTTCTCCATCGCCTGAATCTTCTCGAAGAACGAAACGAACGCAGACGGATCGTAGCCGGCCCGGTACATATACTCGACTCCCAGGTAGTCCGCTTCCGCCTCAAACCCGCGGGAGAATTTCAGAAAGCCGAGCATCGCCGCCGGTCCCGCCGCTTCATAGGCTCCGTACCCAATTCCCCCGCCCACAAAAATGAGCGGTATGGTGGCGAGTTGCATCAATGTGCCACGCGTCTGCTCGCGGGCCAGGTGGCAGGCCGCCACGTGCGCAATCTCGTGCGCCATCACGCCCGCCATTTCGGCTTCTTCGTCCGCCGCCAGAATCAATCCGGAATTCACGTAGAAGAATCCACCCGGCAGCGCCATGGCATTCACCACGTCGGAGTCGATCACTTTGATGATGAACGGCACCTGCGCATCAGAGTTCCGCACCAGATTCTGCCCGATCCGATTGACGTACTCCGTAACCACAGGATCATTCACCAGTTTGATTTGCGATTCAATCTGCTGCGCATAGGTGCGGCCCATCGCCACTTGCTTCTCTATGCTGTACCAGTTGCCCACGCCGCGGCCGCAACCCACGTTGCGGTTCCCCACCGCATCCACGTCCGTCTTCGTGCCATCGTGCTTGATCTGGCTATCGTCCTGCGTTGGCAGGTTAGCCGGGGGCTGCGCCGGGGCATTTTGCACGTCACTGGCTTTCGGCTGGCCTTTGTCTTGATCTGGAACCGGAGCTGGAGTTTGGGTTTGGCCAGGATTCTGCGTCGCACCGGGATTCTGACCAGGCTGCTGTGTTTGCGCCGTCGTCCAGGGCACCGCGCTGAACGCCGCCAATCCCACTGCGATTGCCAAGCAACGCAACTTCATAGGAACTCCTTTGCCACCCACTCTTAGCGGAATTATACGCCCCACGCGCACAGTCTCAGCCAGAACTTCCCCGTTTCCTTAGACGCCCCCTTTCCCCCGTGGGTTATCCGGTTTAAAGATAAGGAACGTGCCGTTTGGACTCGGCGGATTCCACGCCCCCGACCACCCTTGCCCCGGGCCCAGCACAGTCGTAGCATTGGGGCTTCGTCTTTTCTGTCGGCAGGAGATACCCTGTGCTCGATCGCCGCCGTTTCCTGTCCACCGCCGCCGCCGGCCTCGCCACTGCGACTGCACTGCGCGCGAGTTTGCTCGCCCAACTTGCCGAGGTCCCGGCCAAGCTTCCGGATTCCGCCCTCTTCGACAAGAACGAGGATGCTTACTGGGCTGAGATGCGCGCACAATTCCTCATCCCCAAAGACGAAATTTACCTGAACAATGGCACCGTTGGTTCCAGTCCCGCGCCCGTGCTGCGCGCCATTTTCGACGGTTATACCAGCACTGAAAGAATGGACCAGCACGATCCCGAAGACTATCCCATCTGGGGATATGCCGCATGGAACGAATTCCGCGATCCTCTGGCCGCTTTCGTCGGCTGCCATCGCGACGAGATTGCTCTGCTCCGTAATGCCACCGAGGCTAATAGCTATATCGCCAATGGCATCGACCTGAGGCCGGGCGATGAAGTGCTCATGACCGACCAGGAGCATCCCGGCGGGGAGCATCCCTGGAACCTGAAAGCCAAGCGCTACGGCATCGTGGTGAAGCGAGTAACCCTGCCACGCCCGGTAAAGAACGCCGCCCAGGTTCTCAACCTTTTCAACGACGCCATCACCCCACGCACTCGCGTCATCTTCTTCAGCCACATCACCACATTCTCCGGCGTCGTGCTGCCGGCGAAAGAACTCAGCACGTTGGCGCATTCGAAGGGGATCCTCTGCGCAGTCGATGGCGCTCACGTCCCGGGAATGATGCGTCTCGACATACACGAGCTCGGCTGCGACATGTACTCTTCCAGCCCGCACAAATGGCTGCAGGCTCCCAAAGGCTCGGGCTTCCTCTACGTGCGCGACGAAGTCATCGACCGGCTCTGGAACACCATCGTCACCGAAGGCTGGGACGAGCCCCAACTCCGCGCCGAGCGCTTCCAGCGCATCGGCAGCTCGAACGTACCGGCGCTCTGGGGCCTGCGTGCCTCCATCCAACTCGCGAACGACATTGGCATGGAGCGCATCGAGCGCCGCCATCGCAGGCTCGCCGACTATACGTTGGATGAAATGAAAAAACGCGGCGCCGACTCCTGGACTTCACCCGACCCCGCCCTGCGCTGCGCCATCGTCACGGTTAACGTCCCTCCTATTCCCCGCCTGGACTTGGAAAACTGGATGTGGAAGACGCACAGAATCCGCATCCGCGGCGGCGATCCGAACAAGCTGAGGTTGTCGACCCCGTATTATTTGCAGAAGAAAGACATCGAGCGGTTTCTGGAGAAGTTTGACGAGTACAAGAAGATGAACCACATCGCGTAAGTGGATCGAAACCGATGGACTACCAAATCGAGCGGACGAGCGGGCTGGCGAGAATTCTCTCATCCTGCGTGATCAATGTGATTCCTCGTGCTCGCGCGGTTGCGCCGATTAAACGATCCTCCGGATCTTTGGGATAGGGCTCCGGGAACGCCATGGCCAGCCCTGCGATGTCGGAAGGGATTTCAAGCACGCTCACTTCGGCGCTGTCCACGATCTCGCGGATCGAGCCTTCAACCGTGCCGGAGGCTCTCAGGCGGCCTTTGGCACGGCCAACGCCCAAAGGCTTGATGGAAGCGATGGCGCAGCCGCCTTCGCGTTGGGCTTTGCGAATCTCGCGCGTTGCGGCTCGCGAAAGGAGTTCGCTGGGACTCGAAACCATCCACACCAAAACATGCGTGTCCAGCAGAATCACTTCAAGCCCTCCCAGTCCTCCGGGGGAGTTATCGGCGAAACCAGGTCTCCGAGAATCTCAATCTTCCCGGCCAGACGTCCCCCAGGATGTCGGGAGGCTTGTCGTCGGGAGGAGCCAGTTTGGCCAGCGGCTTGCCCCGTTTCGTAATCAGCACAGGAGTGCGTTTCGTCCGCACGTCTTCCATGATTCGCAGACATCGTGCCTTGAATTCGCCGGCGGCGATGGTCTTCATGATGGTCTCCTGATAACCATAGTTACATTCTCATGGTCGGACCGGCGCGACGATAGTACAGAGGCCATTCCGGGATGGGTTCATTTTCGCAGCGCTGGCGGACGTGGAACGGAAACCGGGCTCAGCCGTGATCGTGTTCCGGCCCTATCTAATCGCGGTCACCGTTGCCATTTTGCTGGGGAAAGTGGTTTTACATTGCTCGACAAGCTGTGCACAATTATCCAGAGTTGAATGCGGTTTCCGCAGCCGTTCAATTCTCGTGGGGGGTTCCCGCCGCAAACCATCAGTCGTAATACTCCAACCCCAGATGCGTGATCAGTTCTTCGCCCTTCAAATGCCGCAGCGTGTTTTTCAACTTCATCAACTGAATGAACAAATCATGCTCCGGATACAGACCCGGCACGGTCATGGGAGACTTAAAGTAAAAGCTCAACCATTCCTGAATTCCCAGCCCACGCAGTTCCGAACACCGTTTCGCCAGATCCATCAGCAGCACGAGATCGAGCACAATGGGCGCCGCCAGGATGGAATCGCGGCACAGGAAGTCGACCTTGATCTGCATCGGATAGCCCAGCCATCCGAAGATATCAATATTGTCCCAACCCTCTTTATTGTCACCGCGGGGTGGGTAATAGTTAATGCGAACCTTGTGACACATATTGCCGTACAGTTCGGGGTAAAGTTCGGGCTGCAGGATGTGCTCCAGAACCGAAAGCTTGGACTCCTCCTTGGTCTTGAACGACCCCGGATCGTCCAGCACTTCGCCATCGCGGTTGCCCAGGATGTTGGTCGAGAACCATCCACTCAAACCCAGCATGCGTGCCTTGAACCCGGGGGCAAGAATCGTCTTCATCAACGTCTGCCCGGTCTTGAAGTCCTTGCCGCAAATAGGCGCTTCGTTCTGCCGCGACAACTCGAGCATCACGGGCAGATCCACCGTCAAATTCGGCGCGCCATTGGCGAACGGAACACCTTCCATTAACGAGGCGTAGGCATAGACCATCGACGGCGCAATCAGTTCATCGTTCTCGCGCAAGGCTTTCTCGAACGCCTTCACCGACTGGTGCGCTTCGGTGGCCTCAATATAAGACTCCGTCGATCCGCACCACATCGTGACCAGACGGCTCGCCCCGCTGGTCTTTTTGAATTCCCGGATGTCGTCGCGCAACTGCTCGGCAAGATCCATCTTCGTCTTGCCCTTCTTCACATTGGGCCCGTCAATCCTCTTTACATAATTGTGATCGAATACCGCCGCGCGTGGTGTCACCGACGAAAGAAATGGCTTCAACTGGTCGAGCAGCCTCTGATCGAGCACGCCCGCATTCGAGGCCGCTTCGTACATGTTGTCCTCGAAAATATCCCAGCCCGTGAATACCAGGTCGTCGAGACCGGCCAAAGGCACAAACTCTTTAAGCTTCGGGGAGCGGCCGTCGGTACGCCTGCCCAGCCGCACCGTACCCATCTGCGTTAGCGACCCGATCGGTTTCGCCAAGCCTTTGCGAATCGCCTCCACGCCGGCAACAAACGTCGTCGCCACGGCGCCCATGCCGGGAATCATCACTCCGAGCTTTCCCTTCGCGGGCTGGATCGTACCGTTATTCGAGGAGCTGCTTTTCGCCCTGCCTTCTGACTTCACTTCAACTCGCGCTGTCTTTACGGACTTCTTCGGTGTCGCCATATGTTGGCCGCTTCCTCAGTAAGAATCTGTATGGATGTGCAAACCGAATATGTTCTCGTACTCAATAGGTCTTTGGCAAACGAGAGGAGCCAAACGCGCAGAAAATCAGTTCAACGGAGCAGAGTGGACATCGGTTGGAGATCTTTCACAAAAACCTCTGCTCGAAGTAACGTTACCGCGCTCACGCCGCACACCTGAATGATCGCCATAGATTTTTTGCGTTGGACTCGAGCCAAGACTTCCTTCATAGTGGAATCACTTCGTAAACCAGCTCCGCAGCCGGTCCCGCGAAGCTGATGTTTGCATGTCGGCCCCGCTGTCGGTAGTGCAAGTCTTCTGACCTCGTCGATCTCCACCCCAATCTGAGCCCACGCCATTCGGCCTCGCGTCGATAGTGTGCTCTTCAGACCAAGAACAGGAGATTCCAATGAAATCGATTCGCAAGTTCGCCTATGCCGCCGTTCTGACCTTGAGCGCTCTCAACTTTGCACCCCGCCTGGCGTCCGCCCAGGATGAGGCAGGAACTTTCACGCTGCCACAGCAGGTGCATTGGCAGAATACCTGGGTCCCAGCTGGAGATTACAGGTTCACGCTCCAGCCCGTAGGGCCCTCGGAAATGCTAACCCTCAGAAAGCTGTCCGGCACGCCCGCATCCTTCATACTGCTCGTGAATGATACCGACGTTGCCGACAGTTCCAAGGCCGCAAGCCTGGTCATCAACACCCGGTTCGGCGAGCGCTACGTCAGCGCCATGAACCTACCCCAGTTTGAACTCACGTTGCACTTCGCGCCGCCTGCAAACCCAGGGAAGGAAGTGGCTGAGATGCAAACCGCCGCAGTCTCCGCCCGCTAACTGCTCGAGCTCCCGAGAGCAGATCTGCCATAGATCTGCTCTCGGAGTTTCTTGTCAAGAGATGTGGAATGATCGAAGGAATAGACTGGGGCGCGCGGCAGGCCGTCACGACGGTCCTGTCTCCCGGGAATTCCCTTTCACTTCTTCGCTCAACACGATCGCTTCCGCGATCTCTTTCATCGCCTTGCGCTTCTGTCGGCTCTGACGCTGTAATGCCAGGTAGGCTTGCTCCTCGCTCAATCCCAGATCGCGCTGCAAAATTCCTTTGGCGCGCTCCACGATTTTTCGCGTCTGCAGTTGTTCCGACAGGGTCGTATTCGCGTCCTCGAGTCGCGCCATCTCGATCTCTGCGCCTACCAGAAATCCCACGGTCGAAATGAGCCGGATTTCGCGCCGACGGTACACATGAGGCTCGCGATGTTGCAGGTTAATCACTCCCACCACCCGCCCGCGGCACATCAAAGGCACCGACAGGAAAGCTTCATAACTATCCTCCGGCAGTTCATGGAAGAATTGAAACCGCGGATCCCGCGCCGCCTTTTCCGCGACCGCGACTGGCTCCTTGTGTTCGGCCACCCATCCCGTAATGCCCTGCCCCAGCCGCAGTTTCAGCCGGTCCACAACCTCCGAATGCCGATTCTTCGAGGCTCGCAGAACCAGATCCTCTCCCTCCAGGACATAGATCAGGCAGGAATCGCACTTCACCAGGGCAGACGCAAAGTCGACCACGCGAGTCAATACGTCGTGAAAGCCTTCCGCTGTTGCCAGCCGATTTCCGATCTCGTGCAGCAAATCTACATGTAAGTCCTCAGCGGTTATGAATGAGTTCATAGCTAACAGTATGGACTATGGCAGCGCCGTGTCTAACGTTAAATTTCAATGACAGTCATGCAGAATTTTCCGCACGATTGTTACGCTCATTTAACATCTTCCGTGCAGGTCCGGCATCGCTCCTAAGAGTACGGGGTGGCTGGTTGCGAGTAACGAGCGGGACCCGAGTCGGGGCTCGCAACTCGGTACGGGATTCGGTACTATTTCTCGAGATCCATACTCTTCACCGGCAAATCCCAATGCCCGTCGAGAATCTCGAACCGCCGCTGTTCCTCCCGCTGGAACGTCTCCTGGTCGGGATACATCAGCTTCTGCAGCGCTGCCTCATCGAACGGTTCATTCGCCACGCTTGCGTTCTTGAAGACAATGGTTACGCGATAGTCCCAGCGCCCGTCTTCCGTAGTGTGATAGCGCGGTTGATCCATCCAAACTTTCGCGATGCGGCCCATCTCCATTTCCTTTTTCAGCACCGGATAATGATTCTTCTTGAACAGCTTCAGAAATTCATCCGCATGCCCCCACTTCGCTTTGTAGTAATACTCGACTACGAAAGGCTTGTCGACGGGTGCGGATTGCGCGGGGGAAACGATCTGCAGTACAGCGACGAAGAAAAGAAGCAAGGCGAAAACGCGGGTTATGCGCATCACAAAGTCCTCCTGGAGAGAATATAGCTTGTACACTAACAAATTCTGGATGCGCTAGTCGCAACGCGACGGAATTCATTAGCCCAGCGCGTGAGTGCCGGGATCGCAATGCAAGATCGAGCAAGTCCCGCAAGGGACGGCACCAACACCGAGGAGGCACAATGCCGTCGCCCAGCCACGAACAACAAATCCTGAAGCTCGTCGAAGATGGCGACCGCGCCCTGATTGCCGCCGACCTCGCCGCGCTCTCGCGCATCTTCGCCGACGACTACATCCAGTATGATGAGTCGGGAGAGGCTCACACCCGGCAGGAAGTGCTGAACAATCTCAAGTCCGGAGCGATTCGCTACCTTTCAATGGTCTCCACCGGTCGCCGGATCCGTCTGGTGAGCACTGAGGTATCCATTGTCCACGGCTCGGAGGAAGATGATGTTGAGCAAGGTGGAAGACGCTTCCCGGTAGCTACGTCTACATGGACGTGGTCATGAAGCGCAATGACAGGTGGCAGATTGTTGGGTCGCAACTGGCTAAAGATGTGTTGTAAAGCCGATTTACTGGCGGCTGATCGCCGTCGCTTGCCCGCTGCTTCTATTCTGCCAGTGACTCCACACAAACCAAGCTGCTCCGGCTACCAGCACCAGCCCAATCGCCGCGTCGAACCTGTGAAAATACTTTCCCAACTCGCGCCAATTCTCGCCCAGTTTCATGCCGAAATATGCTAGTGCCAAGCACCACGGCCACGACCCTAGAAATGTGTAGACGTGAAATCGTGCTCGCGGCATGCGTGCCACTCCCGCCGGCAGCGCGATGAAGGTGCGAATCACCGGCAGCAGCCGGCCGATAAAGACGGCCAGATATCCCCAGCGTGCAAAAAATCGATCTGCCCAGTCGAGCTCGCGGCGTCCCATCAGAATCCAGCGCCCATAGCGCTCCACCAGTGGACGTCCGCCATAACATCCGATCTCATACGCCACCAGCGACCCTAGGTTGCAACCAATCGCCCCCGCCGTGGCCACCCAAAGCAGCTTGAATGTGCCTTGGAACACCAGATAACCGGCAAACGGCATGATCAGCTCGGAAGGCAACGGGATGCACGCCGATTCGATCCCCATCAGCAGCATAATTCCAGCATAGCCGGTCGCACTGACCACGGAATTGATGAATACGAAGATAACGACTAGAAGTTTTTCGGTCATGAGAGCGGTTTTCAGTTCTCGGTTCTCGGTTCTCAGTCCAACTTTTCCTTCTCAGAAGGAGAACAGGGAACTGAAAACTAAATTAGTGTATCGGAAATTAGAAATGGAAGCCTTGCCCTAGAACGAGCCGTCCTGGGTAAACGTATAGCCGGGCAGAGCCGCGCCCTGCGGCGACTTCGTCACTTTGATGCGGGCGGTCGGCGCATCGGGAGCGGTGATCCCGGCAGGCCGCAGCATGGCATACTGCGTGAACACTTCGTTGTAAACCTTGGTGACTAAGTAATCCTGACCGTCCGCATCGCTGCGCCAAACCTGCCCGAGTTGGATCGAAGTTACTGCCATAATAGATTCTCTGAAGAAGTGGGTTAACTTCAGACTACCGACGGATAACTGGCGAGTCAATCGTTCCCGTGGTTACCGAGGTGTCTGCTAAGATGTTGCCCTCATGCCCCGCGGAAATATGCCCCGTCAACCCGCCCGCACGGGCCGTCAAGACCGTGTGGCGCGGACGCTCTCACCCGCGAAGCCAGTGCCCACGAAAGCGCGTGGAGGCAAAGGCACTTATGTGGGGAGGGGCGCCCCTTCGGCAAGCTCAGGACAGGCTCTCGGCCGTCCAAACAGCGGCAAAGTCCCCCCAGCTGCTAAAGGAACTAAGCGGAGCGCCTACAATCCCCTCGCTCCCGAGCGCGTTGCCGAGATCCTGAAGCGCCTCGACCAACTCTATCCCGACGTCACCTGCGCTCTCACCCACACCAGCGCATGGGAGCTTCTGGTCGCGACCATTCTTTCCGCGCAGTCCACCGACGTCAACGTCAACCGCGTTACGCCGGAACTGTTCCGCAAATACCCCACCGTTGAGGCCTTCGCCGCAATCACGCCGGAACAACTCGAGCCCGACGTCCGTTCCACTGGTTTTTTCCGCAACAAGTCCAAGTCCGTGGTTGGCGCCGCGAAAAAAATTGTCGTCGATTTCGGAGGCCAGGTACCCCTCAACATGGCGGATCTCCTCACCCTCCCCGGCGTCGCCCGCAAGACCGCCAATGTAGTCCTCGGCTCATGGTTCAAAATCGCGGAAGGCGTAGTCGTCGACACCCATGTTCACCGCATTTCCCGGCGCCTCGAACTTACCTCTAACCATGACTCCCAGAAGATCGAGCAAGACCTGATGCACATCATCCCGCGCGAGAAATGGATCCTCTTCTCTCACCAGATCATCTGGCATGGCCGCAAGCTCTGCATCGCGCGCAAACCCAAGTGCGTTGACTGTGCGTTGGAAAATATCTGCCACGCCGCGGACAAAACCTGGAGCACGGTGGAGATGCACAAGAACGCGAAAGCCTAGCGTCCCAGTCTGCGCTCTGTCATCCCGAGTGAAGCGAAGGACCTATGCAACCTGCTATTGGCACGACGGCCTGCCTTCTCTGCTAAACTCTCCCCGTCCCGAGGGCACTCACTTCATGCGTACCATCGTCTTGTTTGTTATCGTCATACTCATGAGCACCGTCGTCACTGAAAGTATCTCTGCAGCCCAGACACTTGCCGCACCCCAGGCCATTACCGATCCCAAACAAATTGCCTCGAAGCCCAACGCGCAAGTCGAGCCGCGCAGCCTGACCATCGAAAAGCTGTATATGACGCGCCAGATCGGCCGTCCCACGTGGTCGCCCGATGGTAAGAGCATCGCCTTCATCTCCAACCTGAGCGGCCGCAACAACCTCTGGCTCGTGCCCTCTGAAGGCGGGTGGCCGGTTCAAATGACGGTGAGCGATCAGTGCCAGACTGCCCCTGCGTGGTCGCCCGACGGAAAATGGATCGCTTATCAATCCGATTACGACGGCGACGAACTCTGGGACATTTATCTGGTGTCGCCGAAGACCGGCAAGGTCGTCAACCTCACCAGCACCCGCGAGATCGCGGAAACCAATCCCACCTGGTCGCCCGACGGACGCTACCTGGCTTATCTGGTCAAACCGAAGACCTCGGCAGCCTCCGAGATCGATATCTACGACACGCTGATGCGCGAGGTGAAGCACCTCACGACCAACACTCCGCAGGACAAGGGCAACTACGATCCTATCTGGTCTAAAGATGGGAAATACATTGTCTACACCCAGGAGCAAGCGAAGGGCACGGATTCCAGCATCTTCAGCGCCGACGTCGCCACGGCAAACAGCACGCTCCTAACGCCGCATGAAGGCGAGCAGCGCTATTCGAACAATGACATTTCGCCGGATGGCAAGAAAGTTCTTTTGACCTCGAACGCCGCCAATGGATATGAGAATGTCGGCCTGCTGGATATCGCCACCAAAAAGATTGCATGGCTCACGCATGACAAGTGGGAGATTCGCGGCGGCGAGTTCTCGCCCGACGGCAAGCACATCACCTTCAGCGCCAACGTGGATGGCAATGAAGACATCTACCTGCATGATCTTGCCACCGGCAAGTCCGCGGCGCTGCCGATCGCAAAAGGCGTGAACGAACCCGCCGGCGGCCGTTCTGCCTTCACCGAAGACGCTTCTCGCCTGCTCTACTACCACAACGGCCCCACCGCGCCCGGCGATCTCTGGGTGTATACGCTGGCGACCGGCAAGTCGCATCAAGTCACGCATTCGCTCGTGGCTGGCGTGCGCTCGGACGATATGGTCGAGCCTTATCTGGTGCACTATCCCAGCCGCGACGGCAAGTGGACCATCTCCGCGTTTCTCTACGTCCCCTTCAACATGGCGCGCAACGGACAGAACGCCGCCATCGTTTACATCCATGGCGGGCCGACATCGCAAACCATGAATTCCTTTAACCGCTTCGTCCAATACGCGGCCAATCAGGGATACATGGTGCTCGCGCCGAATTACCGCGGTTCCTCGGGCTACGGCAAAGAGTTTCAGCAGGCAAATTTATTCGACATGGGAGGCGGCGATCTGGAAGATGTCCTTGCCGGGGTTGACTGGATCAAGCAAACCGGCCATCTCGATCCCAAAAAAATTGCCGTGATGGGCGGTAGCTACGGCGGCTATCTCAGCATGATGTCAGTTACGAAAGCTCCGGAGGTTTGGGCTGCGGGCGTGCCCATCGTTCCTTTTGTGAACTGGTTTACCGAGATCGAGAACGAAGATCCGGTGTTGCAACAGTCCGATCTCGCGACCATGGGCGACGTGGTTAAGAACAAAGCGCTCTACGAAGATCGCTCGCCCATCAACTTCATCGATCAAATCAAAGCCCCACTGCTATTGCTCGCGGGAGGGCACGACCCGCGCTGTCCGAAGTCCGAAACGCAGCAGGTGGTCGATGCCATCAAGAAACGCGGCGGCACGGTCGAGTACAAAATTTACGAGAACGAAGGCCATGGCTTTGCCCGCGTGGAAAATCAGATCGACGCCTACAGACGCGTTGCCGATTTCTTGCTGGCGCACGTGCCTCCAGCGGATTGTGCCTGCTCTTTAACCGAATAGCTACTTTCGATTGGAAGATACCGCGGAGACGATAGCCTTCACCAGCCCGGGGATGGTGAATTCCTTGGCCACAATATCCGCCCGCAGGCCAACCTCGCGCAGCGTCGAGGACGTAACTGGGCCAATGGAAGCGAATGCGATGCGCGCATGCCCAGGCCCGCGAAGTGCCCGCACCTCCGCCAATGCCCGGCGCGAGCCCAGCAAAGCCACAAAGTTGTGCACCGTCGAGGAACTGGTAAAAGTCACCAGATGCGGCCGTCGTCGCGGATTTGCGAGCGCTCTGCGCAACTGTTTGCGCGAAGACTTCGGCACAATGGTTTGGTAGGCTTCCACCACATCCACGTGCGCTCCCGCCTTGCGTAGCTCTTTCGGAATCACGTCGCGGGCAACCTTGGCGCGCACCAGCAGCACCCGCTTCCCTTTCGCGCGCCGCCGCAGGCTGCGCACCACAGACTCGGCCACGTACTCTTTGGGAACCACATCGACTCTTACTCCGCGCTTCTCGATGGCCTTCTTCGTCGCCGGCCCGATGGTGGCAATTCGCAAGCGCTCCAGTTTCCCCTTCCGAAGCTTCAGCTTGACCAGCCGCTTCCACATGGCCTCAACTCCATTCACGCTGGTGAGGATGAGCCAGTCGTACTCGGCAAGATTTCTGAGAGCGGAATCCAAAGGCTCGAACGAGCGTGGTGTACGGATTTCGATGAACGGAATCTCCAGCACCGTGGCGCCGAGTTTGCGCAATTCACCGGAGAGTGCGCCGGCCTGATGCCGCGCTCGGCCTACCAGAACGCGAACTCCAAAAAGCGCACGCTTATCGATGTCGCTCGAAACCGTGCGCTTCGTCATTTCTTGTCCTTGTCTTCCGGAGTCCGGCCCAGGCGCTGCTCTTTCATCAGGCGCGCGACACCCGAAATGGCTGAGTCTGCCGCCTTCTCCAGAGAGGCAATTACATTTGCCTGATCCTGACGAGTGCGATTCTGGCTGAGCTTGAACTTGCCTTCAATCTTCGTCGCCACAATTTCAAATCCCACAATTTGCCGCAGCATGTTGTCTTGATAAGTCGGGTTCAATTCCTCCCACTGCAAGCGGTAAGCGGGCTCGAAGGTTTCCATCAGCTCATGAAGCATCTTGTGCACGTCCTGCTCGGAGGAGAAGAGGCGCGCGTTTCCATACACGTGCACCGCCGCATAATTCCACGTAGGAACGCTTTCTCGCGCCGTGTAGTTGCCCGGCGAAATGTAGGAGTGCGGTCCGTGGAAAATCGTCAAACATTGCGCCTGCTGTTGGAGATAACGCCAATGCGGGTTCGCCTTGGCTACGTGGCCGCGAAGAAAAACCTTGCCTTCTTCTGCACGCACAAAGAGAGGCAGGTGTGTAGCAAAGGGCCCGCCATCGATGGTCGAGATCAAGATGGCAAACGGATTGGCGCGCATGAACCTAACCGCGTCCCCATCCTGGCGCAAACGAAAATGCTCGGGAATATACACGGCTTCTATTTTCCTGACGAGTCCGTTGTTTCTTTCTTTCGCACGTGCAAAACTTTCTCCACCTCGGCGATCACCACCCCAGCCTCATCTCTTACCTCTACGGAAAAAACCGGTTCATGTTTCGACAGCGTCTTCAGTTTCTCGCGGATCTCCTCCAGTTGAGCATCAGACAAACGAAACTCCGCTCGCACCGTCCCCGTGCCAGGCTTTCTATAACGGATGCTCGCGGCCTTGTCCCATACAATGTAATCCCGGCCCAGGTTCGCCATCAGCATCAGCATATAGAAGGCGTCGGTCATGGCAAACAGCGATCCGCCAAAGTGCGTGCCTACGTAATTCGCGTTCCAGAAACGCATCTTCATCTCGACGTCGACGGATTTCATGTCGAGCGCGATGTGCTTGACGCGAATCCCAGCCCCGAGAAACGGCGGCCAGAAATTGATCCAGCGCCGCAGAGCACGAGAACTCTTGGTGCCGCCAAGGAGTTGCAGGAGAACGCTGCCGCTCTTCATGTTGGATCATGATACGGGATCACGGTTGTGGAGGAACGGCCAAACCGCGGCCGTAAACCGCTTCGAGGATTTTGTCGCCGCCACGGCTCAACAACGTATCGCCAACGGCGTTGCCAAGCGGTTCGGGATGGTTGTGGTTGCCGTCCCGCGATTCGCGCAGAAGCGTCGAACCGTCGGGATCGGCGACGATGGCTTCGAGATGCAGATTGCCATTCCGCATTTCTGCGAAAGCGCCGATCGGAACCTGACAGCCTCCGCCGAGGCGGTTGAGTAGGGCACGCTCGCAGGTCGTAGCGGCGCGAGCCCCAGCGTCGTTCAGAAATTCCAGATGCTTGCCCGTGGCGGTATCGCCTTCCCGGATTTCGATACCGAGCGCTCCCTGTCCGGCGGCGGGACACATGACTTCCGCCGGGATGATCTGCTTGATTAATTCTGTCTTGCCCAGGCGCTTCAGCCCAGCCGAGGCCAGAATGATGGCGTCGTACTCCCCCTGTTCAAGTTTGCGCAGGCGCGTATCCACGTTGCCGCGCAGCGGATGAATGTGCAGATCAGGACGGATGGCTTTGAGTTGTGCCTGTCGCCGCAGGCTGGATGTGCCCACGCGCGCGCCTTGTGGGAGATCTTCCACTTTCGCATAAACTCGCGAGCAGAAGGCGTCGCGTGGGTCTTGTCGTTCCGTGATGGCGGCGATCTCGAATCCCGGCGGAAGCTCGGTGGGCAGGTCTTTCAGCGAATGCACCGCCAGATCCACGCGGCCGGCGGCGAGGGCTTCTTCAATCTCCTTCGTGAACATGCCCTTGGTGCCGACCATCGCGAGCGCGACGTCGGTAATCTTGTCGCCGGTGGTGTGGATGATCTCGATTTCGACATGGTGGCCTCGCGCGCCCAACAACGCGGAGATATGGTTGGCCTGCCAGAGGGCAAGCTGGGAGCCGCGGGAGCCGATGCGGAGTTTCGCCATCAGTGGCGCGACTCCACTTTTTTATCCGAGTCCGCGAGATTCGCCTGCGAGGCGAGCCCTTTTTCTTTGTCGTGCAGATTAAACAGCCTCCGCACCACGTCGATCACCGTGGTCGCCTCCGCTTCCCGAGCAGCGGTTTTCAGAGTGGTGATCGGCGTGTGCATGACTTTGTTGATGATGCCACGCGTCAAGGCCTCGACGGCCATTTCCTGTTCCGGTGTTAACGCACCCATGCGTCCGCGCACGCGGTCGATTTCAGCCTGCCGTATGGTTTCCAGATGATCCTGTAAAGAAACGATCGTAGGCACCACGTCGAGTGTGTGCAGCCGGGCCTCAAAGCGCTCGACCTCGCTGGTAATGATGGCTTCGGCAAGTTCGGCTTCCTTGCGGCGGTCGGCGACGTGACTGCTGACGGCTTGTTGTAGATCGTCGATGTCGTAGGCAAAAATTCCGTCGAGCTTGGCCATTTCCGGCGAAACGTCACGCGGCACGGCAATGTCAATGAAGAACATCGGTTTGTTCTTGCGGCGGGCGAGAAATTGCTCGCCATGCTCGCGGCGAAAAATGGCGTGGGGGGCGCCGGTCGAGGTGATGACGATATCGGCGCGGTCGCAAGTGTTGTAAAGATCGTCGAATTTGATGGCCTGTCCGTTGAACTTCTGCGCCAGGCCGATGGCGCGGTCGTAGGTCCGATTTGCAACGAAAATCGAAGCGCAGCCGTGAGCCATCAAATGCCGGGCTGCCAGTTCGCTCATCTTCCCAGCGCCCACGATGAAAACGTTCTTGCCCTGCAATGTACCGAAAATCTTCTTGGCCAGTTCCACCGCAACAGAGGCGATGGAAACCGAGGACGACCCCACGGCAGTCTCGCTGCGCACCCGCTTGGCAACCGCAAAAGCGCGCGTGAACAGCTGATCCAGCTGTCCCCGCACCGAACCCACGGCGCGGGCGGTGGCGTAAGCCTCCTTCACCTGCCCGAGAATCTGAGCTTCGCCAACGACCATTGAATCCAGGCTCGAGGCCACGCGGAAAACGTGACGCACGGCGTCTTTTTCCCGAAACTCGTACAAATGCGCATCCAACTCGTCCGCCGTCAAATGAAAATGATCATACAGAAAACCGCGCAGGTCCGCCGAGCCGTTGCTGGTGTGGGTCACCACTTCCACGCGGTTGCACGTGGAGAGGATCATTCCTTCCTCGATTCCAGGATGGGCGGTGAGGTCACGGCAACAATCCGGCAGGCGCGATTCCGGGATTGCCAGGCGCTCCCGCACTTCGAGCGGTGCACTTTTGTGATTCACGCCAATGAGCTGATATCTCATGAGGCGGCAAACCTGTGGATGGTGGAGAAATAATTCGCCGCCCAGGCCACGATGGCGGCGACGAATGCAAAAGTGGCCAGCACCGCGGCTCGACGTCCGCGCCACCCGGAGTTCCACCGGGTGACGACCATGATCATGTAGACAGCCCACATCAGAATCGAAAGCAGAATCTTGGGATCCTCAAAATCGATGTGCCCATACGTGGACATCGCCACGATCGAACCCGTGATTAGCCCCAGCGTCATAAACGGAAACCCGAGCAGCAAGGAGCGATAGCCGATCTGATCGATCACTTCCAGCGCTGGCAGGAATGAAATCAGGCTGCTGGGCTTCTTGGCCTTCAGCCGGCGCTCCTGCAGCAAATAGAGCAGGCTCGCTCCAAAGCTCAGCACCAGCGCGGCGTATCCGGTAAAGATCAGGATGATATGCGCGATCAACCATCCCTTGTGCTGGACAAACGAGGTCAGCAGCACGGGTTGCTCGTCGACGGCAGCCACAAAGGTTAGAAAAAACACGATGGGAAAGACGACCACGCCCGGTGAAGTCGTCTGGTAGATGGCATAGATGATCATGAAAAACGTCATCGAAAAGAAGGCGAGCAGCGACTCCCCGTTGTGCACGGACGCCCAGACCACGTGGCCGGAGAGAAAAAGCTCCATCAGCGAAACAAAATGGAAGACCATGCCCATGCTGGCCGCGTGCAGCGCGATGCGGCTGAAAAGCTCGCTGGTGCGGCTGAGGGCAAAGAAGGCGTAGATCAACCCGATGAAGTAACAAGCCAGCGCGAAGCGCAACCAAAGCAATGCCATAGGCCAGGTAAGTATCAGAGTCCGCTGAGTTTAATGCAAGTCAGAACGAGTTCGTCAATCTTGTGGTCCCCCGGGAACCCCATCTCTTTTCCACGCATTATATTCTGCATGGAGGTCGCACAGCCGGGAAACGCCGAGGATCACGGAGGAATGTGATCTGGATCACAAAAAGGATCCTGCAGAAGAGCGTAGCCGGGTGACTCCAGAAGGTCTTTTTCGAGAACCAAAGGAGTCATGGTAGCGTTCCGGGCGCGGAATGTTGTATCAGGAGGTGGGTGTGCGATACACGGCGAGCGTGCTGCTATTGGCCTGCATCGTGGCTCCTGTGCTGGCGCAGGAGAACGCAGAAGGCAGAAGAAGGTCCCAACCAACCAGAAGGCCAAGAAAACCTACCAGGAAGCTCTGAATTATCAGCACCGGCACATGACGGAGGCGGCGCTGGACGCCTTCAAGAAAGCAGACAAGCAAGATGGCGGACACTGCCTAGCCTGGCAGAAAAAGATGATTAAGTATGGGATCGAACTGCGGGACTGGAAGACCGCCGAAACCGCCGCCCAGGAGGCGGTAGAACAGGCTCAGGGCGAAAAGAATGTGGCCCTGGCGCATTATCAGTTCGGCATCGTACTGATCACTGAGGGGCTCGAAAGACGCAAGGACGAGTTCTTCGCCCACTCCCACGACGAGTTGCACAGAGCGTTGGCAGCGCAGCCGAAATTTCCCGGAGCGATTTTTGCCGATGGGCAGGCCTTGGCGCACCTCAAGCAGGACGACGCTGCCAAAGCGCGCTTTTAAGAATTCGTAAAGATGAGGCCGGAGGACAGTCCGGACCGGCAGCGGGCTCTGCGCTTCATCAGCCAGCCCGAACTGGCCCGAGCCAGAAGGGCTCCGCCTTTTGTGGTTACCACCACAGACGGACAAAGGGTTTCGATCTGACCATCTGGCGGGCAGGGTCGTGCTGATCGATTTCTGGGCGACCTGGTGCGGACCCTGCCGCGAGGCTCTGCTCAACATGCGGGAGATCGCGAAAAAGTTCCAGGGCCAGCCGCTCGTAGTGCTTAGCGTGAGCCTCGATAGCGATGAGCAGAAGTGGAAGGAATTCGTCGCCCAGCATGAAATGACCTGGCCGCAATACCGCGATGGAGGTTTTACCGCGCCGATCGCGAAGATGTTTGGAGTGGAAGCAATTCCGCACACCTTCACCATCGACGCCGATGGCGTTTTGCAGGATGAACACGTCGGGGATGCATCCATCGAAGCAAAACTGAAAAAACTGGTCGCCCGCGCCCGGGAGATTCAGGCGCCGCAGAAGCAAGCGGCACCATCCCAATAGGGTTCGTTCCCGATCCTAATCCACTCCCAAGCCAGACAACATCTCCTCCAGCGCATCCTCATCAATGACCAGCCGCCGTCCTTCTGCCTTCAAGTCCTCCAGTTCGTCGAAGGCGCGGAACAGGCGAAGCTTGGCCGCAGCGTAGTGTTCCGCATCGGTCAGCGGACGCCCATGAACTGAGGCCCAAGCGGTTGCCGATTTCTCCGGCAGGAACACACTGACGGCAAAGGTCAGCTTGCGGTCAGAGGTAACGTCGAAAACAAATTCCGTGGCGGGAGCCTCGGGATCATCGGCCAGGGCGCCACGTTTCCCCACAAAGTAGTACTGGTAAACGTATCCCTGAGTACCGGCGTAAGTCTTCAGGCGGCGCAGGGTCATGCCGACATTATGAACGGTCGCCCAAAGTTTGTCCCGCCCCTCCCATCTGATTGAAAACCGAGGGGCGTACCTAAAGTGCTGCTCAGCCTGACATGGGACTAAGTTTCTTGACGCGATCCGCCGATATCCTTCTTGAGAGACCGCTTTGGTCATCATGGAACACTGGCAATGGATCGCACTTGGCGCGTTGGTTATCGCCGTCGTTTATCAGGAGATTCGCGTTTACCGCATTCACATCGAGTCGAAGAAACGTGAAGAATTGTTCCAGATCGTCACCGAAAACGCCGCTGACATGATCGCCTTGGTGGACATGAAAGGCAATCGCCTATACAACAGCCCGGCGTACAAGCGGATCCTCGGCTATTCGGCAGCGGAACTGGGAGAGACCTCAGCCTTTGATCAGATCCACGCCGACGATCGATTCAAGGTTCTAGAAGCCGCCCGCGAAGCACGCACCAGCGGAGTGGGCAAAAAGCTCGAATATCGCATCCGTCATAAGGACGGCTCCTGGCGAGTTCTCGAATCGATCGCCGGCACCATCCGCAACGAGAAGGGCGAAGTCGCCAAACTGGTCATCGTCAATCGCGACATCACGGAGCGCAAACGAGCCGAGCAGCAGGCCGAGCACAATGCTTTTTACGATGATCTCACCGGCTTACCCAATCGGCGTCTCTTCCTGGATCGGCTGCAGCAGCTATTTGAGCGAGCCCAACGCAGCCCCAATCACCCCTACGCCGTCTTGTTCGTAGATTTGGATGGTTTCAAAGCGTTCAACGACACCATGGGCCGGGCCGTCGGCGACCAGGTACTTATCGAAATCGGCCGTCGCATCGAAGCTGGCTTTCGCGACGAAGACACCGTTTCGCATCCGCAAAACCAGGTTGCCACTACAAATGCCGTTCTTTCCAGAATGGGCGGCGACGAATTCACCATCCTGCTGGAAGACGTGACCGATCCCAGTTACGCGATGCGACTCGCCAAGCGCATTCTCTTCGCGGTAGCCGAGCCGTTTCCGGTGGCAGGCCGCGAGGTGCGCACGTCAGCCAGCGTGGGTATTGCCGTGAGCGCCACCACGCACGCCCGGGCCGAAGATCTTCTGCAGGACGCTGAGGTTGCCATGCGTCGCGCCAAGGCTCTGGGAGGGTCCCGTTGCGAAGTGTTCGATGAAGCCATGCACTCGCGCGCTGTGAATCGGCTCAAGCTGGAAGCCGAACTGCGAGAGGCCATCGCGCACCAGCAGTTTCGCGTCTACTACCAGCCCATCGTTCAACTTGCAACGAAGGAGATTACCGGGTTCGAAGCTCTGCTACGCTGGCAGCATCCCGTGCGGGGCCTGATCTCGCCCTATCATTTCATCGATGCGGCCGAGGACACGGGCCTGTTGTCCGCCGCAGGGCACTGGCTCATCCTCGAAGCCTGCAAGCAGTTGCAAACCTGGACGCACGAGCATCCCGCAATGGCCACCGTGACCGTAAGCGTGAATCTCTCGGCCAAGCAATTCGCCGATGCCCGCTTCGTCCACGAACTGCAAACGGCGATCCGAGAGACCGGAGTGGAACCCTCCCGTCTGCAGCTAGAGATGACGGAAACGGTAGCGGCGACCGATCCCAAACTCACCGTCACCGTCCTCTCTTACTTAAAACACATGGGCATTGGAGTCATCCTGGACGACTTCGGAACCGGACATTCTTCCCTTAGCGGATTACGCCGGTTTCCGGTGGAGGCCTTGAAGATCGACAAAACTCTGGTGAATCAAATGCTGGCGGACCGCGGCACCTCTGACACCGTGGAGCTAATCATCCTGCTGGCGCACAAGTTGAAGTTGAAAATCATTGCGGAAGGTATTGAAACCGCAAAGCATTTAGAACGCCTCCGCGACTTTGGTTGCGATCTGGGCCAGGGATATCTCTTCTCGCCACCGCTCGAGCCAGAAGCGGCCAGCAAACTCTTGAGCGGAGGCGATGTGGGCTGGCGCGCGAAAGATACCGGAGCGTAATCGGTAAGGTTCTCGCCGCACTTAAGTCTCAGTTTTGATTCCCTTATCCTTCTTCTCAGTGTCTATACTCATCTGTCCGGTGGACATCAGTGCTCAGTCCAACAGCCAGGCACATGCGTCGCGCGAGTTGGGCCATCAGCGGTCTGGAGACCGGCGTCTCACTGTTTATCCTCGGCCTGACGCTCCTCTGGCTCAACCCGTTCTGGCACTTCGATGAAGGCGGCTTTCTCGATTGGCGGGTGCAGTGGTGGAATGTCGCGGCTGAAGTACTCACTGGGTCCGGCTTTTTGCTAACAACTTTCGCCTTGATGGGGGCGGTGGCCGTCGTCGTATCGCGTTTGTCGGGCCGGCGCTCCTGGCCATACGGGGTCGCCGCTTTGCTGGTGGTTTGCGCTCTGGTGTGGGTGGGTCCTGAAGGCTTCACCCGAAACCTTGATGCCCACTTCGAGTGGAACTCAGCCGACGGCTTCGAGGTTTTTCGCCTGCAAACCTGGGACGAAGCTGCCAGCACTTGGCGTTCTGTGGGAAGTTCGGCGCTGCGATCGATCGTTGAAGTCGAGATTCAACCTTTGTTGCACAATTATTTCAAACTCAACGACTGGCAGAAAATGAATGGCGATGTCAGCGTCAAGGTGACCAAAATAGTCCCCTTCGCCTGGCCGGTTGCACTGGGGAGCGGCGGCGATACCCTCGAGGATCCCGATGAAACTCCTCTCATGCATGCCGCAGTGCAAGGCGACTTGAAAACCGTACGGCAATTGTTGTCGGGAACCACGAGTGCAGCGGTCAACGCTTTAAATCAAGGCGGGCAGTCCGCCCTGATCCTCGCCTGCCAAAATCCCAAGACAAGGCCGGATCTGGTGAAAGCTTTGATCTCAGCCGGTGCAAATGTTAACCTCCGCAGCCGAAATGGCTACACCGCCCTCACTTGGGCCCTCGCCCGAAA
>Ga0187851_10000507_pt1 | contig 39936 bp, 26 predicted proteins | sample June2016WEW_6_10_FD_132997 | JGI IMG/M metagenome (GOLD analysis project Ga0187851, IMG submission 132997) | Peatland microbial communities from SPRUCE experiment site at the Marcell Experimental Forest, Minnesota, USA - June2016WEW_6_10 | ecosystem: Environmental > Terrestrial > Soil >...
ATCAGCGAGCGAATCCAGACGGAGAGAAACCGGAGGATACCGAGTGACAGAGAGAGGCAGCGTTCATGCTGGTTTCAAGCACGCTCGCTGCCTTTTGTGTGTGACGGCGCGACACTGCCTTAGACGGCCCGATAGGGTAGGGATGGCAGGGATACGACACAATTAGCGACACAACCTTGGTGATCACCGAGGGTAAATCCAATCTCAGAATCCCGGCGGTGTCAAATCGACAGACAGCGCAATATAACTCAGGACCTCAATTCACATGGATAGGCCTGTTGTTGACCGCCGACAAGCTTTACTGTACCCGCAAGGGGTATTACCGTCTTCTTCTTGCGGCTCCTCTCTCGGTATTCAGTCTTCGCCAGTTCTACATCACCTGCTGTCAGCCGTCTAATGAAAGCTATCAGCGTACGCCGATGCTGCTCCAACTCATTTCGGCCTCCAAGTGGAAAGATATCTACGCGGCCGCCTTCCACTCCCTGCGCTGTTGACCTCGGCCGTATCGTCACTCCAACTGCGTCTTTCACCCCCGCCTGACATCAACTCAACACCGCCCAAAAGCTGTGCTTGTGAGAAATGCGGACTAAAGCGCCGATCTGGCCGGAGGAATTCTGGGTTCACGCCAAATCGCCATACCACGCATCCATAGCATCGCCCCCGCACCTTGCTGATTCTCCACACCCAAACCGACCGGGTATTATGATGGCACGACGTCACCTGGAGGCCCTGAATGCCATCTCGTCTCGTCTCGCTGCTCGCGCTGCTGTGCCTGTCGTCCGTCCTCCATGCCCAAACGGAGGCCCGCGCTCGTTACCAGATATACGGCGGCTATTCCTTCCTCTCCAACACCATCAATGGAGTACCCGGAGCACGTCAGCCACTGAACGGATGGGATGCTTCGGTGGCCTTCTTCTCCTGGCACAGCTTGCGTTTCAAGATCGACACCTACGCATACAGGGGAACCAACCTCGGCGCCCCGCAACACCCACTCTTCATCATGGGCGGGGGGCAATACGCCTGGCGCGTCAAAAGGGAATCCGTATTTGTGGAGGGATTGCTGGGAGAGGCCGGCATGAACCATAATTGGGGACCAAACGAGACAATCGGTTATACAGCCTCGATTTCAACCTATGCCGGCGGCGGCCTGGACACGCAGCTCACGCGCCACTTTGATTTCCGTGTCAGCGGCGGTCTTCAATACGCCTATTTCAACCTCGGCAGTCCTCAGGTAGCCTACCCATACCGGCTTCCTGGCATGTCCACCAATTTCGGCCGCATCTCCAGCGGATTGGTCTGGCGCTTCTAGGAAACCTCTGCATAAGTCGATGCCTTGAAAGGGCACGTAAATTGGACAACCGCTCTAGAACCGGGAGTACCAATGGCGCCGGCCGCCTTCGGCTTCTTGCGGGCCGAGATGGTAGCTTATTCCAAAGCTCGAGTTCATCATGTCGGTGCCTGGGTTGACGGGGACAACGAAGCCATCTGAAAAATGAAAATCGCCCCACAGGCCCAGACGCAGGTCCACTCGTTTGGTCAGCCTTGTTTGCACGCCAAGTCCGGATTGCATGCTGAAATTCTCATACGCCGCATGGTTCGAAATCGCCTTGTGGTCGAAGACCAGCATTCCGCCCTTGAACAGCACGTACGGCTTGATAGCCTTCTTGTCCCGCCACATCATCCGCATGCCGATCGGCGAAAACCCCACTCCGTATAACAATCTCCGATTAGGTGATGGCGGCAAGATTTGATTGCCAAAGAAGTCCGTGTCGGCAAGCTCACTGAAGACAACCACAGGCAGAAACTCCGCTACGTAGTCCATCCGCGCGTGCAGAGCGTAGCCCCAGGAATGACGGTCGTATTCCAATCCGCCGGTGTAGATCTTGGTATCGACCTCGGAGGCAAAGAGCTTGTAATTGCCGTAGGAAGCCAATCCCTCAAAGACGACTTCGCGCTCCACAGGCTGCTTGACCTGAGGCTTGTTCTCCTGTGGCGCTTCCATCTCCTGAGCGAGCGCGGCTTGCGCCACTAGAAGGGTGAGCGCGGCCAGGATGGAGAAGCTATTGACGCAAATGTTGCAAGCAGGAGAACGCTCAGGCCGCAACTGAGTGGATTCGGAATCACAAACTCGATTGGGGAACAATGGGCCTCCAACTCTGTCGGCTCACCCGAGCTATGCCGCCATGATCAATGTGTACGCAGGAACCTTCTTTTCCTGCGTCAATTGGCTTGAATTGTACCCCTCCTGAGGGAAATTCAGCTCGGTTCACAGGTTTACCGAAGACTGCACTATTACTTGAAACCGCGCCTATCCGTCCCTAAGTACAATGCGCGGAAGTCTCGCAGAGCCGCAGCGCGCCCGTCAATTCTGCCCCTGCCAACCCGGCGGAACGCGCGGGACCTCTAACGCTACAGTCGAATTCGGCTGGCTTCTGATAAACTTCCGACGTTCCTCATCTGAAGGAGTTTCTATGTCTCTGCTGAAACTCAACTGCTTCAAGGTAATCAGACTACGATATGCAGTCTCGCTATCGGCAAGCTTCTGCATATGCGCACTAGCACCGTTCGCCCTTGCGCAATCCTCGACGAGCGAGACGCCAGGAAACAACAGCCATCGAAGTACCCGACCGATCACAATCAGTTCACACAATATGGGCCTTCCCCTCAGGAAGACGCAGCCCATCTATCCGCCCGCTGCCATAGCGGCTGGAATATCGGGGACAGTCGTGCTTGAGGCCACAATATTGGGGACTGGTGTCGTTGCAGACGTGCGCATCCTCGGCGGGCCGACGATATTAGAGCAAGAGTCTCTCAAGGCCGTGAGAACATGGCGATATCGGCCATATCTGCTTAACGACGTGCCCATGATAAGAACGACTAAAATCAATGTGATTTTCACACTAGAAGAAGACGGGAGAGCGACGATTAAGACCACTGAGAGCGAGCCGGAGATTGTCAAAACTCCCCCGGCAGCGGATGGCGCCAAACAGCCGGAGAGCAAGTAGCCTGGCCAATCCGCGCCTATCCGCCCCTAAGTTACAATAAAAGTAAGGCCAAGGCCAAACTTTCCTGCGGCGCGTCCGCAAATAGAGCAAGGAGCTTCAATTTAGATGTCGATTCCCGCCACACAAATGCGTCCCGGCATGATCATCAAACACAAAGACCAACTGCACCTGGTCTTTAAGGTCGAGCACCGCACCCCCGGCAACCTGCGCGCCTTCATCCAGGCCAAGCTGCGCAACATCCGCACAGGAGCCATGTTCGAGGAGCGCTTCCGCTCCGCCGACGCCATTGAAAAAGTCATCGTGGACTCGGTTTCCATGGATTTTCTCTATGCCGACGGAGACGACTACTACTTCATGAACCCTGTGGATTACGAGCAGACCGTTCTCAAGGGCTCCACGCTGGGCGATGCGGTCGAATACCTCACACCGAATTTGCAAATCAAGGTCAGCTACCATGATGGCCAACCCGTGGGTGTTGACCTGCCCGCCGCCGTCGAGCTCACCGTCGTCGAAACCGAGCCGGGCCTCAAGTCAGCTACCGCCTCCAGCGTCTCCAAGCCTGCCAAATTGGAAACCGGCCTAGTCGTCCAGGTTCCCTCCTTCATCAACGAGGGCGAAAAAATCCGCGTAGACACCAGCGAGGGCGCCTACCTGAGCCGTGCATAAACACTTTCTCGATAGGGTTTTGTTTCAGGGCGCGACTTCAGCCTTCCCGCAAATTCCCAAATACCTGGGAGGACTTCAGCCTCTGCAACCCACACGAATCAGGTGACATCCATGCCAGTTCCCCAAGTCATTGCAGCCGCCGCAGAAAACTTTCGCTTCAACTCCAAGACCCTCGCGGGATTGGTCTCTGACCTCACACCTGAGGAATGGCTGAGCCGCCCCAATAACCAGTCGAACCATGTTGCGTGGATCGTCGGTCACGTGATCTGGGCCCGCAAGACAGTGCTCGACCGGTTAGGGACCGAATGGTCGCAGCCATGGCTCAGCTTGTTCGAGCGCGGATCACAGATTGGCGAAGCGGCCAGTTACCCCTCGTCCTCAACGCTGATCGAAGCCTGGGACGAGAGCTCAAAACTGCTGGCCCATGCGATGGAAACCGCCTCTGGCGAAGTTCTCTCGCAGCCCTCCAAACAAGGCCCTCCCAGCGCCGACGGCATGGTCAGCGGCGTAGTGAACTTCCTCGCCATGCATGAGACCCTCCACGTTGGTCAAGTCTCCTATCTCCGTAGCTGCCTCGGCCACAAAGGGATTATGGGCTGAGCACTACCGGGCTCGGGCCGCAGGAGATTCAAGATCCAACTATGCTAGATTTAATAGGAGAGACTACCTGCGGAGAGGTGGCAGAGCCCGGTTGAATGCACCTGACTCGAAATCAGACATAGTCGCAAGGCTATCGGGGGTTCGAATCCCTCCCTCTCCGCCATCCTATTTATTCTAAACAGTTTTTCTCTCGTTACTATTCCTGTCACTAACCTAGCTTCCATCGCAAACTTCCCAGTCTCCCGAAAACAGGAGATGAGAAGGATGGCGAACCGTGCCGCACGACTTTACATCAGAAGCAAGGCCGTGTGCCACAAGCCTCCGAGGCGGCTTGCGGCATCTAAAAAGCATCTCGATCACGGTCCCCATGCGCATTTTGGTTCTAGAAGAGCTCTGGGCGGGCGCCTGCCGTGTCAAGCGCAAGACGCAGGGCTCCCATGATCTGCGCATCGGTCCCCAAGGTGCTGCACCTGAGGATCGGCGGGTTCCGCATGTTCCGCAGTGCCAGCATATTCTGCGTAGCCTCACAGAATCCCCTGTGCGCGCCCACTCCGCCGCCGAACACAAAGAGCGGGCAATTCAGCACCAGATTGATGTTGTAGATAACACCCGATAGCAACCGAGCAGAAAAATCAAGGATGGTCTGCGCCAGCGGATCGCCCGTAAGCGCGTGATCGAAGATCTCAGTCGCGGTCAGATCCTTGGGCAGTGTCGTGTTGTCCTCCCGCCAAACTTTCTGCCACTGCGTCTTGATGCCTTCGCCGCCGATGATGCTCTCCAGGGCGCCAGGCTCGCCGTGATCGTGGGGAACGTCCGTCACACCGGGCACGAGCATATAGCCGATTTCTCCTGCTGCCCAACCCATTCCGCGAAAGGGGCTGCCGTTCAGAATAATGCCTGCGCCTATGCCGGTTCCAATGGCGAGAAAGACAAAATCATTCACTCCCTTTACGGCGCCGGCCCAGCTTTCGCCGATTGCAGCAAGGTTCACGTCGTTGTCTACCGTGGCAGGAACGTTGAGCGTGTCTTCGAGCATTGCGCGAAGAGGAACGTCACGCCATCCCATGAGATAAGAAGTTGCGATGACCATTCCCGCGTCAACGTCTGTAATACCTGGGACGCCGGCGGCAACAGCCCTTAAGGCGCCGGGCGGTGCGGATACCTCGCGGAGCAGATGTCTCACCCCGTCGTTGATTAGAGCCATTACCGCATCTGCACCGCGAACGCTCGCCGTGGAGCAAGTCCACTTTACCGCGACGGCGCCTCGCGTGTCGGCGAGCGCCACTCGAAGGTTGGTTCCTCCAATATCAATGCCGGCCACATAGCCGGTATCCTTCATTGCCAAGTTGTCCTGTTGCGCCGGGATGCTAGCGTGGGTCTGCGGTCGCGTCATTCCTGAAATTGCCTCGTGAAAGCGGTTTTGCCGGCTTGCGATTTCTTTTGCCGGGTTCATTTATGGTGCTGTTGCTTTGGGTCCGGAACTGATGCTCTCCAACTCGCGTCCCTTGGTCTCTGGGACGATGAAGCGAACAAAAAGCAGCGTAACGATGCAGAAGGCTGCATAGATAAGGAAGGTCATTGAATTGCCCGCGACCTTAATGAGCGATAGAAAAGTGAGCGAGACAACGAAATTGGATGCTCCCGAACCGAGCGACGCGGCGGCAACACCCCGGCCGCGCACGCGCAGCGGAAAGACTTCAGAGACCAGAATCCAGGCGATAGGGCCCATGCTAAACGCAAAGCAGGTGATGTAGACCATCAGGCAAACGGTGGCGATCACGCCCGGCGAAGCACCCAAGGCAGCCGGATTATGAAACGAATAAGCGAGCATCGACAGCGACGCGGTCATGCCGCTGACTCCGACGTAGAGTAGCGGCTTGCGTCCCACGCGGTCCACCAGCACCAGGGCGATGATCGTGGCCAGCACATTGGTTATGGCGACCAGTAGAGTGGCGAAGATTGCAGATTTGTTGGAAGTGATGCCGGCGAGTGAAAATATCCGCGGCCCATAATAGATGATGGTGTTGATTCCCGTGACCTGCTGCAGAACCGTAAAGCCGACACCGATAAAGAGTGAACCGCGGACCGCCGGACTCCACAGCGCGCTCCAACGCCGTTCCATTGGAGTCTGCAGCGCGATACGAATGTCATCGAGCAGCAGACGGCTTCCGGTTGCATCGGTATAGCTGCTCAACACGGATTCGGCGTCCGCGATTCTGTTCTGCGCAAAAAGCCAGCGGGGGCTCTCCGGAAGCGTCAAAATGAGAAGCACGAACAAGGCCGCCGGTAGAGCGCCGATGCCAAACATCAGCCTCCACGCATGTTGCCCGGCTAGCCAATATCCGGTCAGATCGGCCAGGGCAATGCCCAGTGTAAGCGCAAACTGGTAGAGGCCAATGAGGGTTCCGCGCGACCGCGGCGGAGCGAGTTCGGAGACATAGACCGGCGCGGTGACGGAGGTGAAGCCGATGGCCACTCCAAGCAGCGCGCGGGCCACGATAAGTGTTGCCACGTTGGGTGAGGCGGGAGCAAGCAGCGAACCCACAACAAAGATGGCGCCGCCCCAGAGGAGCGTGGCGCGCCTGCCAATGATGTCGGCGATGGCGCCTCCGGCGAATGCGCCGGACATTGCCCCGACGAGCACCACACTGACGACCACTTCTTCCATCCGCATGGAAAGCGAGAAGGACTCGCGCACGAAAATCAGCGCTGCGGCAATCACGCCCATGTCGAAGCCGTAGAGGATGCCGCCCAATCCAGCAATGAGGGACACTTTCAAGATGAAGCCGTTTCGGACGTGCGTTTGCGTGTCAGCTGCCGTGTTGGACAAAGTTGCCTCCCGGTTGGCTACAGCGGTTCCACAATTGCTGTACCCCGAAACCAATCCCCTCAAGTGGCATTTTCATCAACGGGGCCCCCAGCGACAGGTCTTCGTCGCTGGGGTGGAAGTAAATGCCACCCTGCGCGATGCCAGAAAGGGCACGTGAATTGTGGAACCGCTCTAGAACCGTCATATCTACTGTTCCATCTTTCCGTATTGAAACCGGGGAGGCAGCCTGCATCCCGTTCGTTCCACCATGCCCAGGCTGAGCGCCTGCGGTACAAGCAGAGAAGTGATGCCCTCCCATGGCTCAGGGACCTCATCGATCCGCACGGGAAACAGCGAGTCAGTGGCTTTGCGCTTCTCGGCCGAAACCAATATGACCTTTCCCCCGCGCCGGATGCACTCGTCCGCGAGCTTGAGGCCGAGCAGCGATGTGTGGCCAAGCGCGAAGATGATCGCCACATGCGAGGCGTCCACATCGAGATTTGGACCGTGCTTGAATCCCGCGCCAGTATGCGGGGCCGCGCGGAAGCCGCTCATTTCACGAATACACAGCGAGCTCATGATGGCGCCGCCATAGGTCGCGCCGCGACCGATAATCTCGACATTGGCAGCGCCCCGGCAGAAGGATTCGAGTTCGCCTCGAAGGGCAAAAATCGGTTCGAGATTGGCCGCGAAAACATCCGCTGCACGCTGGGCATCGTTCTCCCAGGCACGGTCGAGCATCGCCGACGCAACGATGATGGAAGCAGCCGTTGAGTTGATGTACGTCTTCGTCGCATTACCGTACTCGGGGCCGGCCAGGATGGGAAGCCTGTTTTCCGCAAGCTTCCAGCACGTACTGGCGGGATTGTTGCAGATGAGACCGATCGCGCGATCGCCGGCTGACTTCAAAAGCTCGACCAGCTCGGCACTTTCTCCTGACGTGGTTAGAAGCACCGAGAGTGCCGCATCGTCCCATGTCGGGCGCCCATATTGCAGCCATTCACCAGCATCAACCGAGAATGACAGCCTGCCGTTGGCCTGCAGCCGCGCCGACCCGCTGATTGAAGAACAGTACGACGCGCCCATGCCGATGAACAGGATCGGTCCTGTCTTCGCCGCGGCATCGCGAAACTTGTCGAGCTGTGCGCGGAGCGCAGGATCGGTTCGATATGCCTGAATCAGATCGCGCAGCCGGTCAGGCTGTTCGCGGCACTCGATATCGAGGATCTGCGCGCCGTTTGCCGCCAGCATCTCCTTCGATGGTTCGATGCCGTTGATCCAGCGGAGCTCCGATTCAGTCACTTCTTCCATTCTGTTCCTCCGTTCCACAAATAACCGCACAAATTGCCGGAACGTTCTCTTCTTCACATAACCGCCAAAACCGGTCCGCCATCGTCCGGCTCCGCGCCCCAGACCGCGCCGCGAGGATCTCCAGACCAGCGTGGCGCGAGAGCAGACGAGCGGATCAAGTCACGCAGGAAAGCAAATCGGCTCATTTGCGACTATGAGCCTATATACTTCCTAACGATTACTTAGTATGCTTGCTTTGACGGGCTAAACGCAAGAACTTCTTTGGATGAGAAAGGTTAACGAAAGGGAGCGCGCCGCGCAATCCGTAAATGACTGTGCGGCGTGACTGGGCATATAGTAGCCTGTTGGCGGGTGTATTTCGAAGGATCGAGTGAAGAAAAGACCTATTCCAATTGGCAGACCTTCTGTCCTGCGCCACACGAATGCTCACGGCATTCTGAAGCTTCTGCGCGAATGCGGCTCTTGTTCCAGGGCCGATCTCGTCCGTGCCTCGGGGCTTAGCGCTCCAACCGTTACCAATGTCGTCAAAGATCTGCTGTCTGAAAGCCTCGTCGAGCCCATCGGCGAGGGCGAATCCAGTGGAGGACGGCCACCTGACATGATCCGCTTCAAGGCGGAGCGGGGCTGTCTGCTAGCAGTGGAAATCTCGGCGGAGAGCTTGTCTTTTATGTTGACCGATCTGAATGGGACCGCAATCGAGACCGAGAAGGTCTCGATTGTCGATCGGAAGACGACTCCAGAGGCCATCTGCGGCTACATCGGTGCCGAGCTGAAGGCTCTCTTGCGGAAGCAGAAAAAGACGCGTGCTCAGCTGCTGGCTTTGGTTGTCGGCGTGCCTGCGATCACAAACGTGGAGGAGGGCAGCGTCCTGTCGATCAGCACCCTGGAAGGCTGGCGGTCGGTGCCCCTGCGCGCCATGCTGGAAAAGATCGTGCAGTGTCTGGTGATTGTGGAGAACGATACAAATCTGGCTGCGCAAGGCGAGCAATATAACGGCGCCGCGCGGATGGAGACGGACTTCATCTTCGTGAACATCGGGACCAATGTCGGCGCTGGCATCTTCCTCAGAGGCAGAATCCATCATGGATCGCAGTGGTCCGCTGGAGAGATTGCCTATCTGCGTCTGCCGTCCATTTCGCGCAGGCAGCCAACCATCCATGAGTTTGGCGAGCTCGAGACAGTGCTCACTACCTCTGGAATCCTGAAAAGGTGGCACGAGGAAGGGGGAGAATCGACGCAGCAAGGGAGCCGGATGGATGGCAAAATGGATGCCGTGGAAATCCTCAACCTGGCATTGGCCGGGGACGCGCGCGCGGGAAAGATCGTCCGCCAGGTAGCGGAAATCGTTGCGGACATCCTTGTGAATCTATCGATCATTCTCAACCCTGGTCTGATTCTCCTGGGCGGAGAGGTCGGCAGCCACCCCGCGCTGATCGATTTTGTTCGGAAACAGTTGGAGGGAGGAGAATTTGCGGTGACCAAGATCGCTTCCAGCGAACTCGGCGATCGCGCCGTACTCTGGGGCGCAATCTCTCTGGCTTTGGATGCTTTGCCCTCGGTTCTGCTGCCCCAACCGTTTCTGTAAATTAAATCCAATCGGCAGCAATTGGACGGGTTGAGCAAAACCCGGCAATTCCTCGCCTAACCTCGGCTCATGGAGAGCCGATACAGGGGGAATCACAGTGCGGAAGTTGTTTACCTTAGCCCTGATGTCGGCGATGGCCTTGCCCCTCTTTGCGCAGACGCCCTCGCATCCTATTCTCGCCCTGGGCTCGCCTGCGCCCGATTTCGCCCTTCCCGGCGTGGACGGAAAAATCCACAAGTTGAGCGACTATGCGAAGAGCCCGGCGCTGGTCGTGGTCTTCACATGCGACCACTGCCCCATCGCGCAGATGTACGAGCAGCGCATTGAACAACTTTATGAAGAATATGGAAAGCGTGGCGCGGCAGTGGTTGCCATTCAGGGCAACGATCCGAAAGCTCTCACCATCGATGAACTGGATTCCTCGGACATCAGCGATACGCTGGATGAAATGAAGATCCGCGTGCAGTACAAGCACCTTCATTATCCTTACCTGTACGACGGGGCGACGCAGGCTGTGACGCGCAAGTACGGCCCGCAGGCCACGCCGCATGTATTCATCTTCGATAAGGACCGTCGTCTTCGCTATGAAGGCCGTATGGATAACAGCTACCGCATCGAGATGGTCAAGACCCAGGACGCACGCAACGCGATTGACGCCCTGCTGACCAACAAGGAAGTTGCGGTGACGCACACTCCGGTCTTTGGATGCTCGACGAAGTGGCAGGAAAAGGAATCTCTTCGCGAAGCATCCGAGCGGAAGCTTGAAGCACAACCCGTCGATGTTGAACTCGTGGACGCACAGGGGTTGAAGAAGCTGCGCGCCAATGCCAGCGGGCACCTTGCGCTGATTAGCTTCTGGGCCACCTGGTGCGGCTCCTGCGTGGCGGAGTTCTCTGATTTGCAAGACACATTTCGCATGTATGGCGCGCGCGACTTTGATTTGGTAACGGTCTCGGCAAACATGCCGGATGAGAAACCCAGCGTCCTTCGCTTCCTTACAAAAAAACATGCAACGAGCCGGAATCTGTTGTTTGCTTCTGACAATACAGCCGCGCTCCAGGCGGCATTCGACCCCAATTGGCAGTCGGCGGTTCCTTACACGGTGCTGCTGGGGCCGGATGGCAAAGTGCTTTACAGTTCGCTTGGTTCGGTCGACGTGCTGGAACTGCGTAGGAAGATTCTTGCTGTCATGCCTTCCGACTACATAGGCTTCAATAAGTACTGGACGACAAACTGAGCGGACACCACTCGCCTTGCGTGGCGTGAAACGATCGGGAAGTAATTGACGGGCCGGCCCTGCGGATGGGGCGGTCCGCTGTTCATAAAATGCGACTTTTTGCCTGGGAGAGAACCGTGACCGCGAGTCGTAGTACCAGATTCTTCAAGATGGTTGTGCTTTTGCTGTGTGCCGCATTGCCATGCGGGGCCGGGGAACTGAACCTGATGCCCTGGCCGTCGCAGGTGGCGCGACGGGACGGTTTTCTCTCGATCGACAACAGGCCGCGCTTCCAGGTCAGCGGTGGTGATGAACGGGTTCAAGGAGCGGTTGACCGATTCGTGCATGACCTGTCTGTGCGTACGGGGTCTCCTTTGGAGCAGCGCTTTTCCGAAGTGCCGGAGGGACCGCTGTTCGTGATTCATTGCGCCGGCCTCGGTCTTCGCGTTCAGAGGGTAGACGAAGATGAAAGCTATCGTTTGACTGTCTCTGATACAGGCATTGAGCTGACTGCAGCCAATCCGTTGGGCATCATGCACGGGCTGGAGACCTTGCTGCAGCTTGTGGAACCGGGGCCGCGGGGATGGGTCGTCCCCGATGTGCGCATTGACGACAGCCCACGCTTTGCATGGCGCGGACTCATGATCGATGTATCGCGCCACTTCATCCCGCTGAACCAGATCGAGCGCAATATTGACGGAATGGCCTCGGTCAAACTCAACGTGCTGCATCTGCATCTCTCCGACGATGAGGGCTTTCGCGTGGAAAGCAAGCTCTGCCCAAAGCTGACCGGGTTGGGCTCGGACGGGCTTTTCTATACCCAGAATCAGATACGCGCATTGATCGCCTATGCGCGCGCCCGTGGCGTGCGCGTTGTTCCTGAGTTCGATGTACCGGGTCATGCCGTGAGCTGGCTGGTTGCGTATCCTCAACTGGCGTCCGGTCCCGCGCCGCATGGTCTGGTCCGGTCGCAGCGTGACGATCTGCGTCCTCCGCTGGACCCGACGCGCGACGCGACATACAAGCTGATCGATACCGTTTTCGGCGAGATGGAGACGCTCTTTCCGGATAGATACCTTCATATCGGCGGCGACGAGGTTGACGGCAAGTACTGGGATGCGGATTCCCATATTCAGACGTGGATGCACGCGCACGACATCAAGGACAATCATGCCCTCCAGACGTACTTCACGAGGCGAGTGCAGCAAATCGTGGAGAAACATGGGAAGAAGATGGAGGGATGGGATGAGATTCTCGACTCCAATCTTCCCAAGGACTCACTGATTCAATCCTGGCGCGGCGCAAAGTCGCTGTCTGATGCGGCAAAGCTGGGCTATGAGACTGTTCTCTCTTCGGGCTATTATCTCGATTTGCAATATCCGGCATCGATGCATTATGCGATCGACCCCATGCAGGGTGAAAGCGCATCGCTCTCCGCAAAAGAAAAATCACACATTCTTGGCGGAGAAGCCGCAGAGTGGACGGAGTATGTGACGCCGGAGATTCTGGATAACCGGCTCTGGCCGCGACTGGGAGCCATTGCGGAAAGACTGTGGTCGCCTGCGTCCGTCACTGATGTTGATTCCATGTATCGCAGGTTGGCGATTCTTAGCCGAAATCTTGAATGGCTCGGTCTGGAGCATCGCGCGACCAGCGAGAGAATGCTGGGACGCATTGAGGGCAACGACATGCCGCCGGAGTTGCTTGAAACGCTGGCTGACGCTGTGGAGCCGGTCAAGGAATACGATCGCGAGAAGACGCAGAAATACGATCTGGAGGCGGCGTTGAATCACTTGGTAGACGCCATCCCGCCGGAGAGCGATCTGGCGCGTCAGACGAACGCCCTGGCGCGGCGCGCAGTTCACGATTCCGCGGTCCGCGATGAATTGCGTAAACGGTTTTTACGATGGCGCGATAACGATGCGTGGCTACAGCCTTATCTGGCGGTTTCCTCATTGCGAGAGCCGCTGATTCCGCTGTCGCGGGGACTGTCGGAGCTTGGTGCTCTCGGCTTGTTCGCGCTCGACTCGATCGAGTCGGCACGCCCGGTTACGGCGGACCTTCGCAAGCAGCAGCTCGCGCGCGTGGAAGAGCTAGCGGCGCCGCACGCGGAGTTGTACCTTGTGGTGACGCCTGCCATTCGGGCGCTAATCGAAGCTGAGCCAGGCGCTCAATGAATGTGCGGCTCAAGACTGCATACGGCCGGGGCATAAAGCCTGGCAGTGCTGACAGGTCTTAGAATCTGTCCACAAACCGGGCGCTAGTGTCCTGAGTCTGAAATCCGCAACACAAAACTGGCTGTCATTCTGAGCGAACGGGGCCCCGAACGTCGTTCAGTTTGGGGGTGGTGAGTCGAAGAATCTGCGGTTGTTCTTCGATGAACTTCAGACTCACTACACTAGAAAGTTTTTGCAGATTGCACAGAATTTCCCCGTCTGGATGCACACTGATGAGTGGCAGATCTATGGGCCGCACCACAGCAAGTATTGGATTTGGTCCGTAACTCCTTCTGCTGGACTATTTTGCGGGTAACTCCTTTGTTTTGACGATTTTGCGGCGAATCCCTGTCCGTAAGCTCAAGAAAACAAGGATTTTACGCCCAAAATATGGGTGGGGGTACCTGGAACCCGAACGCACCTGTTTGCATCCTGATCGGCATGGTGCAAGGGTTCTCCTTGCAGAATCGCTAGTTTATTGACAGCCCCTAGTGCGCCGCTGCGTGCGTTGCAGGTGAAGCATCCGACGCCTGGGAGCGAACGAGTCCATCGTTGATCGCTTCGAGCAGCGCGTGGTCCGGTGTATCTCCTGTATATTCCCAGAACATCACGCCCCCCAGACGGTGATCGAGCACGTAATGGCACTTCAAGAGAATGGATTCCCGGTCTTCGTAGGAAATGAAGACGCGCTTATCCGGGTTGTATAGCCAGGGAACCGAGGAGACGTTGTCCCAGTAACGAACGAAGCCGTTATTGAGGAGGTTTCCGGCGATATCACTGTAATTGGCCCACATGTCTGCCTTTCTTCCTGGTTGGTAAAGCCCGTTGCCGGCGCCACCCACATCGGCCCAGGCACGGCCATAGAATGGAACTCCCAGAATGAGCTTGCGGCTTGGAACTCCAGCTTGTTCAAAGAGCTTTACGGATGCGTCGGCGGAGGCGTGCTTCGGGTCGGCTGGATTGGCATAAAGCGGCGCGTGATGCCCGGTGATGGCGTCGGAGCCGGACTCGTAATAATCGTAGCTCATAAGGTTCACCGAATCCACATAGCGCTGAACCTGCTTCATTTCGGTTTTGGCGACAAACTCCTCCGACGTGCCGGCCGCGATGGAGAGAATCAAGCGCCGGCCAAGTGCTTTTTCCTCTCGATTAAATCTGTGGCGAAGCTCTTTCAACAAGGCTGTGTAGTTCTGTTTGTCCTCGGGGCGATAGATGTTGCCGTTGCCGACTGAGGCGGGGTACTCCCAATCAATATCCAGCCCGTCCAGTTGGTTGTCGCGAAGGAATTGAACCACGCTGTCGATAAAGATCCTGCGGCTTGACGGCGTGAGCGCAACGTCTGAGAAGGAGCTGGACCAGATCCACCCGCCGACAGAAACCAATATCTGCAGCTGCGGATTGACTTTCTTGAGATTGTTGAGCACGACAAAGTTGTCGCGATCATGCGAGTAGCCCGCCACGATTTGTCCGCTCTGAATATTTGCGAAGGCATAGTTGATCCGGGTGAGCTTGGCCGCGTCCACCTCATTCGGTCCAAGGGCCCGATTCCGGGCAAAGACGTAGGCGATGATGGCATTCGTCGATGAGTCCGCAGCAAACGAAGAAGCCGTTCCGAAGCTGAAAAGAACGAGTGATGAAACGATAAGACAGAGAGTGGCGTTTTTCATAGAATGTTTTGTCCAGAAATCGGCAGTAATGCGGAGTGGGGCGCCACGGGCACTGTCCGCGGCTCTAACCCGGCGGAGCTTCACTTGCAGGCTGCCCAGAAGATTGCGTTCTTGAATATGGCCGTAAAGGCCGGATTGTCGAACAGGTCCGCATGGTGCCCCATAAAAATATAAATGTTTCTTGCCTTGTAGTTTTCATTTGTCCAGATGACGGGGTGATCGCCCATTTTAATCTTGGTGTCGGGCGTATAGGTATTCTCATTCACGCTGGCCAGCACGTGAACGTTGGCGCGGGGAGACTTGTCCCACGTGTACCACTCTTCATGCTGAATCACGAAGCTAGTTGAGACGCCTTTCATGGCCGGGTGTAAGGGATCCTCGACGGTTACCGTTCCATCGGCGAAGGTGGGAATGTAGCTGGTAAAACGAATGCCTCCCATAAAGTCTGAAAACCATGGCCACATCTTGAAGCCGTCGAACTCGCCCAGCAGCGTGGCGTGATGGAATCCGATCCATCCGCCTTTGCCTTCGTTGATGTATTTCTCAAACGCGGCGGCCGCCGCGGGTGTCCAGTTATAGGGAGGGTAGTTGAGCTGAATGAATAGCTGATACCGCGCGAGGAAGGCGCCGTCGATCTTATCGGTGTTTTGAATATAGTCGACGGTAAAGTCATTCTGCGCCGCCAGCTGATCGAGCCATATTTTCGCCGCGTCTACAAACGGCGCATGAAGTCCGCCCGGCTCAGCGAGAGCGATAACGCGGAACCTTGGCGCAGTTGCCGCTTGGGCCGCAGCAGCAGTTAGTAGAAGGAGACCCAGAATCGTCGCTGTCATCTGTCGAAGTGCAAAAAGGTGCGGCCTGCGTTGCATGTGCGGCTCCATCGATTGATTTAGGACCTAAGCTGGTAATTCTCTAGTTTGGCGTTCCGCGCCGCGAACTGCTTCGTCCCCGGCGCAGACCCGTCCTGCTATTGCGCTCTGGGCGGGGTCATTTCCAGAGCCCAGATGGCTGTGGGGCGCATGTACATGCCGGCGCGGAAATTCCCCGTAATATCCCAGGCCTCGGGTGTACGGAACCAGTATCCTTTGCTCTCGTAAATGACGTGGTAAAGGCCCCACGTCGCCCTGTAGGCCTGGTCCTTCATCCCCTCGCTCATAAGTAGTCCGGCGTAGCCGAGCGTTGTTCCCACCCAGACCTCCTTCGCCTCCGCGTTGGTCAGAATTGTGCCATCCGACGCCATGCCGTTGGCTGCTCCCATCTCGCCGTTGCCAAACTTCATCACGTTGAAGTCGAAGATCTTTTTCTCCGCCGATAGCTGCATAGCATGCGGCACGATGTCCCCGAGACCGGTGAGGTTGGCGTACCACTGCCCGGCAAGCTGGTCAGTCTGAATGTCGTCTTTTGACTCGCTGTGCGTGTCATAGCGAAAGTACTCGCCATTCCAAAGCTGCGCGACATATGTCTTCTGCCCCTTCAGAAAGAGTGCGTGGTATTCCGCGGCCGTTTTCGAGTCGCCGAGAGTGCGCGCGGTCTCTTCGGCCGCGCGTAGAGCAGCCAACCACAGGCCGCCCGAATAAGCACTCACCCCGCTGGTCACCCAATCGTCGTAGGTCTGGTCAGGATAACCGCTGTTCTCAGGAACTCCGCCCCCGTGATCGAACTGACGCAAGTACTCGATTGCGTCCTTGACAGCGGGCCATGTGTCGCGAAGAAACTTGGTGTCGGTTCGACCGGTCAGAACATAGTCGCGATAGACCATCAGCACGAATTTGGAGTTGAGATCCTTCCAGTCGTTGGTGTCCTGCCAGCCTGGCTCGTTGACGGCAACAAACGGATCGCCTTCCGGTACGCCCAGGTCATGAGGAACCGCGCCGATTTTCTTGCGCTTGTGCGTAACAGGCTGGCCGGTCTGCTCGGTTTTCCAAACCCAGAGTCCTTGTTCCGGCCACTCTTTGGGCACCGTATCGGCAAACTCCCGCAGCACCTGCTTATCGATCTCCGGCCAGAACTTCAACAGTGGAAGCGATGCGTAGAAACGGACGTCGAGCGTACCGTAGTATGCGTAGTCGAAGCATTCAAGCAGGGCAAAGGAGGGAATCGCCCTGGGATCCGCGCCGCTCTCGCGTCCCCAGAACGTTCCTCCGTCGGTGAGCGCATAGAGTTCGTTGAACAGCATTCCGCGGTACCACAGCGGCTTGCTTTTGTCGTTGATGTAGGGGGCTTGCCATTTGTCCACCTCCGCACTCCATTCCGTGGCGTGCAGCAGCCCGTCGCGGGCTATCTTCCAGGCATTCCTGCCACTGGTTCCATAGAAGTCGGTATAACGGCGATCCCACTTTCTACCCTCTCCAAACTGAACGACGGGAAAGTCCCACGAGATGACCATGGGGATGACTTTCTTTTCCCCCGGCTTCAGGGTGAAACGCAGCGCGATCGCGCCGCCCAGCTTCTCTTTTTCGCTTACCCACGACTTGTCGTCGTTGGCCAGCCTGCCATCTTTGGAAAACGGAACCCAGACTGCTTTGCCGTCTCCGGATGCCTGGAACGTCGTCTGATAGCTGACTTCCACGCCCTCCGATTCCAGAGCGGCGATGACGAACTGGCCGTCCCATTCGTTGGGAGCGCTGCCGCCGCGGTTTCTGTCGAAGACGATGCCTTTCATGGTGCCTGAGCCGGCCACCTCTTCACTCTTGTAATCATTGTGATTGCCCTGGTTGGGCGTTCCGGCAAAGTCGCGCGTGAAGGTCCGGAACCAGCCCGACATATTCGTCCAGGAAAGCAGCACCGAGACTGTAACGGTCTTGTTGGTGGGGTTCTCCGCGTGCCAGCGGTAAACGGCCACCGGATAGCTGGATTCGCGGTAATTGTTGGGAATCACAGGCGAAAACTGTTCCAAGGTCACATGCGCAGGAAACTTGTCCCACTTGTAGTCGAACCAGGCCTTGGGAAAAAGCGCGTAATAGTCGCCCGCCCCGACAGGATAGTCCCATTGCCAGCTCGACAGTTCGCCGCCTTTGGGATGGCCGTTCATGAGCACTTGAGCGGTGCCGTGCGCGTCGCACTCCGACTGCTGGAACATGGCGAACTGATTGGCGTAAACCGGCTCATATTTGTGAACAGCGGCCTTGATGTGCCAGCGAGCAAAGTCGCCGCGGTAGCTGCGCGAAAAGGTGCCCGCCCCAAACCCTCCGACAGGGACGCCTTGCCAATAGCCGTCATCGATATCGCCGGGCGAGCGCGTCACTCCTGGATTGTCCAGGAAAAGCCCCAGCGGACGTGTCCAGGCCGCTTTTGGAATGCCGTCCTGGCCGGATGCGGCGAATGCCGCGGACAGACAAAGCGCAAATGCCGCCAAAAAGACCAACGATCGCTTCAAGATGCCCCCATTGTTTATCGGGATTTCGTTCAAGTCAACTTATGCGCAGAGTATCAGGAATGGATAATCCGCTGCGTGCAGGACCCCTGTGACCGCGACGAAGGAGGAGCCGGATTTCGAACGCTCGGAAACCGTATTTTGATGCCCTGTAAAAAAGCACTTGCCAACCCGTCGCTATTTGTGAGTACATACTAACTAATCGTTACGAAGGATGTCACGCTTTTCTTTATCGGGGCAATTCCTCAAGATCTCGGGCGCATTTCGACGCGGTAATGCGCCCGAGGCTCGGTGCATAGCCTGAAATTTTGGGTAGCACAAATGCGAGGTGTACAGTTCAGTGCCGGTGATCTAGCTCACATGAGCAGGTTGTGCGGCTGGAAATTGTGCATATTGAGAGGCGAAAGGTCATAAACCGTGGCACACCTTCGGGAAGAGGCGAGAGATGAATTTGATTCAGGAGAGGCCATTGAACATGAAAAGTAAGTGTTGTGGTTGGTTGATTGCGCTTTGTCTCTTATTGGGTGCAGGCATTATGGCGCGAGCCCAGAATTCGTCAACCGGCGAAATTCGCGGAACAGTGACCGATCCTACCGGTGCTGTCGTAACCAACGCCACGGTTTCAGTGGTGAACGTGAACACCGGCATAGAGAAGACCTTCACAACCAACAGAGACGGCATCTACGACACCGTATCCACTCCCAACGGCCAATACACAGTCACCATCACGGTGCCGGGATTTAAACAGTTGGTGCTGGGCCCCGTCACATTGGATGTGGGCGTCATCACCCTGAACGGCAAACTGTCTGTGGGCAGCGATCAGCAGCAGGTGATGGTCACCGCCGATACAGCCGCCCTGATTAGTACCGAGAGCGGCGAGCAGTCCACGGTCTTCGACGAAAAGACCATGCTGGAACTGCCCCAGGTTGGGCAGGACTGGGCTAACTTCACCATCTTGCTGCCGGGCAGCGCGGGCGCATCTTCGGCCAACGGGGTCGTAAATCCTGGACTCTCGATCTCGCTGAACGGCGGTATGCCATACAGCGGCAACATCCTGTCGGATGGCGGAACGGTGACAAACGCCCATAGCGCCGACGCGGATACCGACACCTTCGAAACGATTGCCGAAGTGAAGATCGAGGACTCGAACTTCTCTGCGCAATACGGCATCGGCGGCTCGGTCTTCAGCCAGATCACGAAAGGCGGCGACAATAACTTTCATGGCTCCGCGTATGAGCATTTCCAGAACGACGATCTGGAAGCGAGAAGCTACTTTGCCGCTCCCGGGGTGCACGTAGGCCCACTGAAGTTCAACCAGTTTGGCGGCGCCATCGGCGGCCCAATTCGCCACAATCGGATGTTCTTCTATTTCAACTACGACAAGACCGACAATAACTCGTCGTGGACCAGCTTCACCACGATGCCGACAGATCAGATGAAAGGCGTTGGTACGCCTAACGGTCAGTTCGATGAGACCCAACTGGAGCCTCTGGACGGGAACAACAACAAGATACCCCTCCTGGATTCCAACAACAACCCCATCATCAATTCCTGCAACGGCGCAGCGGTTTACACGGGCGAACTCTTCGATCCGTCAACCCAGACCACCGCGGCGGACGGCTCGATGTGCCGCTTCCCCTACGCTACGGACAATGTGATCCCCGCAAGCCAGATTGATCCTGTCGCAAAGAAACTCCTCAAGTATTTCCAGGAGCCGAACCAGAATGTCAGCGGGGGCATATACAACGACTATTACTACATGGTTCATGTACCGAATCCGGCATTTCGCACCTTCGGTCGCATCGACTATGACTTCAGCCCCAAGAACCGCTTGACCTCTTCGATTGCCCAAAGAGACTTCAACGCTCCGGTCTACTCGGAATGGAATTGCCCGATCGCGTGCTATTACGCTGACATGTCGGATTACTCCAGTCAAACATCCGATGTTTGGTCGATCAACTCGACGTTTGTGAACGAAGCCCGCTTCAGTTTCAATCGTCATGCCAATGTTTATGCGCCCGGCTCTCTGGGCTTGAACATCCCTTCGACCATCGGCCTGCAATACGCAAAAGCCAATATCTTTCCGAACATCAATATGTGGTCGGGCATTATCGATTCGCCCTATGCCAGCTCAAATGCATTCTATGTGCAGAATACCTATCAGCCTTCGGATGTGGCCACGCTGATTCGCGGCAAACAAATTCTTCACTTCGGCGGCGAGTTGATCATGCTCGAGTGCAATTGCGCGCCGTGGGGAAATGTTGATTCCGGCGACTTTAACTTCTCTGGCGCATACACCCAGGCGAGTCTGGCGGCCACGGGAAGTGGCGCTCCCTGGGCCGATTTCCTGCTCGGCGATGTGCAAAGCTGGGGCGCAGCCAATTCGCCTGTCCTTGGCTCACGGCAGAAAAGCCCGCAGGTTTTTATTCAGGACGACATCAAACTTCGTCCGAATCTCACCATCAATGTCGGCCTACGCTATCAGATTCAGCGCGGCTGGACCGAAGTCAAGGGACGACTGGGAGACTTCGATCCAACCATCCTCAATACGGTTTCAAACACTCTTGGCGCAATGTGGTTTGCCCCGGCCAATAACCGCACTCAGACCCAGGCCAATGTCTACAGCGGTGTGTTGCCGCGTGTCGGCTTTGCCTACACGCCGAGACCCAACACAGTGATCCGCGGCGGAGTTGGAATCTACACCACCCCCTGGAGCGTCGATCAGTATGGATATAATTCCGCAGGCACCGGGTATAATCTCACCGGTAATGCCCAGGATCAGACCAATGGCGTCACTCCTGTTACGACGCTCTCCGGTCCCGGAGTGTTCTACGGCACCACCACTCCGTTACCTTACATTCAGGCCTCGCAATCGCCGACTGCTTACAACGGTCAAGGTGTGAGCTACGACCCGTACCACACGCCGCTCACCAGAATGTATTCCTGGTCGCTCAGCGTGCAGAGGGAGTTCGGCCAGGGGATCACGGCGGAGATCGCATACGTTGGCAGGCATGGCAGCGACATGCAGTTCAAGGGCGATATCAACCAGGTTCCGGTTGCAAACCTGTCGCCCACCGATGATCCGAGCGGCCGCCCGTTTCCTCAGTTCGAGGGAATCGGGGGCAGCACGTTCAACGCAGTCTCCAATTACCATTCGCTCCAGGCGCAAGCGCACAAACGGCTGACGAGGGGTATTGCTTTCTCAACGGCCTATACCTGGTCGAAATACCTGGACGATATGGATGTCTCGCCGTTCAATGGCCAAGGTGGAAACGTTTTCTATCAGAACTTCCATGACCCCAGGAGCAACTACGGCCCATCCAACTTCGACATTCGGCAGTCGCTGAAGACTAGCGTGGTATATCAGTTGCCCTTCGGCAAGGGAAGAGCCTTCTTGAACCATAATCGACTGCTGGATACAGGGATAGGCGGCTGGCAGGTTTCCATGATTTCAATCAACCAAGGCGGCAACCCGTTCACAGTGCAAACTGGCGGTACGAACAACTCTTACGCGCTGGCGGGCAACTGGTATCCGGACGTGGTGCATCCTGCGCAGAATATCCACAAGACCCTGCAGGAGTGGTACGATCCAACCGCCTTTAAGGTTGCAGCCAATGGAACGTTCGGAAACTCGACCCGCAACTCGCTTCGCGCACCTGGAATCGATACGCAGAATGCGGAACTGGGGAAGACCTTTCACATCGTAGGAAGAGTCAACTTTCAATTGCGCGCAGATGCTACGAACGTATTCAATCATCCGAACTTCGATGCCCCCGATGGCAACTTCGACCTTCCTGGCGCCGGAACCATCAGCAGTACCACGGTGAACGGACGCAACATGCAGATTAGCGCTCGCATTGAGTTCTAGAGCTGCCCCTTACCCTGAGGGAGGGCGACCCAGGTCGCCCTCCCTCAGTCTTCTTTTCCGGCCGCCTGGTTCATCCATTCGCGATACGATCTCAATATGATTCGAAAAATCAAGTGCGGTTTCCTTTGGTTCATGTTGCTCGGCATTGTTGCTCCATGCCAATCTCAGCCAGCGCTCGACGATGCACAGCGACAGGCTGCAGCACACCTGAGGGAAGCGCATCTTCTTCTTAGTGAAAACAAGCCGGAGGCTGCAATCCCTGAACTCCGTGCGGTGGTTGCACTGGATCCATCCAACATTGACGCTCGCGGTAATCTCGGCGTTCTCCTCTTCTTTCAAGCAAAATATACGGACGCAATTCCGGAACTTCGTGAGGCATTGCGCCTCAAGCCCGACCTCGGGAAGATCCAGGCGCTGCTGGGTATGGCAGAGCGGCGTACCGGCGATGCCATCTCCGCTCGTACGGATCTCGAAGCGTCGTTCCCACTGTTGGTCGAGACAAAGGTGCGCATCGCGGCGGGCCTGGAACTGATCGAGATATATACAACAACCGAGGATCTTGACAAAGCGTCCACGGTGATCGCTGTGCTTCGCGGCCTTGATCCTGAAAACCCGGAGCTGATCTATGCCGCTTACCGAATTCATTCGGATCTGGCACGTGAGGCAATCCTCAGCCTGTCCTTGCTAGCCCCCAAATCAGCGCTCATGTATCAGGTAATGGCGCATGAAGCAGCGCGGCGCGGAGACACATCAAATGCGATTCGCGAGTATCGCGAAGCTCTCAAGATAGATCCGAAGCTGCCCGGCTTGCACTTTGAACTCGCCGAAATGTTGCACAGCCTTCCCATCACAGCCGAAACTACCGCCCAGGCGAAAGCGGAATACGAGACTGCGCTGGCACAGAATCCTTTCGATGAGAAGGCAGACCTTCGTGTGGCTAGGATGGCCGAGGATAGCGGCGACCAGAAGAAATCCTACGACCTTTATTCGCGAGCAGTGAAGCTGCAGCCTGATGACCCTGAAGCCAGCTATGAACTCGGAAGGATGATGGCGGCGACAGGCCGCCCTGAGGAGGCCGAGAAACTATTGGAGCATGCGGTCCAATTAGACCCGACGAATGCCTTGATCCACTTTCGTCTGAGCACGGTATACCATAGACTGGGGCGCGGGGAAGATGCCAAGCGGGAAGCCGAGCAATATCAAAAGTATAGAGATCTGAAAGACAAGTTGCGCGAGACATATCGAGAGCTGCGCCTCGACCCACACAAATTGGATTTGGAAGAGAGCGGAGCGAATCACTAGGAAAGAAAGTCAGGAGTTGCTATGTTCAAGCGTCCTATTGTTCTTTGGCTGACGTTGTTCCCTGCCGGTGCCGCCTTTGCCGGTTCATACTACCCCATGCGCCTCGACGATCCGAAGGCTGTATATCTGAGCCCGGACAAGTTTGCAGTCCACGGTGACGGCAAAGTTGACGACACGGAGGCGATCCAGCAGGCCATCGACAAGCAGGAGGAGACTAACAGCGAAGGCATAGTCTTTATTCCGTCGGGCAGGTATCTGCTCACCAAGACCATTCATATTTGGCCGGGAATACGCTTGATTGGGTACGGGGCCACTCGACCCGTGTTGCTCGTCGCTCCGAATACTCCTTATTTCCAAAATACTCCGGCCTATATGGTGTATTTCACCGGAAACCGCCCACGACATAATGGCGGATCCAAGGCGGAGCAAGAAATTCACGACGCCAATCCGGGAACATTCTATTCGGCTTTAAGCAACGTAGATATCGAGATACAGGACGGAAATCCTGGAGCAGTCGGTGTGCGGGCCCGCTATGCCCAGCACTGCTATCTGGCCCATATCGATTTCCACATCGGCTCCGGACTGGCCGGAATTCACGACGGAGGCAACGTTGCGCAAGATGTACATTTTTTCGGCGGCCGGTATGGCATCTGGACAAAGAAGCCGTCGCCCGGCTGGCAGTTTTCTGTGATCGACGCCACCTTCGAAGGCCAGCGAGAGGCAGCCATTCGCGAACATGAAGCAGGGCTGACCCTGATACGGCCGCAATTCAAAGATGTCCCAACAGCTATCTCTATAGATCCCGGTTATGCTGAGGAGTTGTGGATAAAAGACGGTCAATTGGATGGTGTTACCGGTCCTGCATTCGTGATAAGCAACGAGAACAATGCGCATACCGAAATCAATATGGAGAACTTGATCTGTCGAAATGTGCCCTTGTTTGCGGCGTATCGCGAGAGCGGGAAAGAGATCGCCGGTAAAGGCACGATCTATCAGGTAAAGACATTCTCACATGGCCTTCATTTCGACGACATCGGAGATACCCCAGTTATCCGCGACATTTATCTGACCTCCTTCCTTACGGAGATGCCGCCGCCCGTTGGCTCCGATATTCTCGGTCTGCCGGCGATGAACACCTGGGTGAATATTCGCAGCCTGGGTGCGCGCGGCGATGGCGTTACCGACGACACCGCGGCGTTGAAGCAAGCCATCGCCAGGTACCGCACCATCTATTTTCCGTCCGGGCAATACCTCGTCACCGACACGATCGAAATGAAGCCGGACACTGTGCTCATAGGCCTGCATCCGAGCATTACTCGAATCTTTCTGGCCGATTCCACACCAGCGTTCCAGGGTATAGGCGATCCCAAACCAATGCTGCAAGCGCCCCAGCGCGGCACGAATATCGTAACCGGCATTGGTCTCTATACCAATGGCATCAACCCTCGCGCTGTGGCTGCTAAATGGATGGCTGGAACCAACTCCATGATGAATGACGTGCGCTTTCTGGGTGGTCACGGCACCTCGGATCTGAGCCGGGATCCGCAACAGGAGCATCGGCCATGGAGCATCTACAACAATACTCACACCGCGGACTCGAACATCAAGCGGCGTTGGAACGCTCAGTATCCCAGCCTGTGGATCACCAACGGTGGAGGTGGTACGTTTGTCGATATATGGACGCCCAGCACATTTGCACAGGCTGGCCTTTATATCTCCGATACGTCCACGCCTGGCCGCATCTACGAATTATCAAGCGAGCACCATGTTCGCAACGAGATCATGCTGCGCAATGCATCTAACTGGAGCATCTACGCGTTGCAAACCGAAGAAGAGAGTGGCGAGAGCGCATTTGCACTGCCGATAGAAGTTCAGAACTCGAGCAACATTACTTTCGCAAACTATCATTCTTATCGCGTTGTAAGCGCGTCTCAGCCGTTTCCTTACGCCGCAAGAATTACCGACTCGAAGGAAATCCACTTCAGAAATTTTCACTGCTACAGCGACAGCAAGGCGTCATTCGATAACTCCGTGTACGACCAGACACATCACGTCGAGATCAGGGATCGCGAATTCTCCTGGCTCGACATCTCCGGAAACACGCCAAGTCCATCAGTTGACCGGCCATCGGTTATCCTCGCGCCTGGGGCGTCCATGACCAAACTTGCAGGAGGATTCTTTAGCATCTCAGGCGGTGCGATTGATCCCACCGGAGATCCATACTTTGTTGAGAGGAGGTGGAACGCAATCTATCGATGGGACGCAGCCTCTCAGCATCTGACAAAGATCCGCGACAATCCGCTTGAGCCGGTTAACCTTGCGTTTGACAAGTCAGGCGACTTGTTGGTTGTATCCTATGCCGATAAAGCTATTGTCTATTCGCTCAGGCCGGAGTCTCTCGACGAGAGCGTGACTCTCTTGCAGCCTGAACCTTCGGCGCCGCGACCAGAAATGACGGCAGTGCTCCCCGTGAACTACTGGCGAAATGAAAATGATTTCCTGAAAGCCATTGTGGCTCCGCGTCCATATCAATTTGTCTCGCCGGACAGAAGCACATTCATATCCGTAAACCCGGACTTCATCAATAACGACCTCTACTACGGAACCAAGATGCATGACGTCCTTCGAGCCTTCGGGCTGCAGGCAGTCATTCCCGGAAAGCCGTTTTATGTTTCCGATGAGTCTGAAGAAAAGACCTACTCAGTTACCGTCGGCGAGGACGGCTCGCTATCTGCCCCAAAACTCTTTGTCGAGCAGGGCGGTGAAGGGGGAGCTGTCGATGCGCAAGGTAATGTTTACCTCGCCGCCGGTCAGGTATTCGTATACAACCCTGCAGGTACATTGATTGACACGATCACGGTGCCTGAGAGGCCGTTGCAGCTTCTCTTTGGCGGGAGTGACCGGAAGACGCTTTATGTTCTGACGCACGCTGCGCTGTATTCCGTCAGAACTCGTTTCGGTGGACGTTGAAACGGCAGTGCGATGGGTCGCAGAGCATGAGGGCGCAGAGGCTGACTGGATCATCTATCAAAAAGAAGCAGCTATCGCAGGCGGCAACCGAGCCACAACAGGGCATTCTCAAAAAAGAGGTTTTGCACTGGGCTGGTGAGGATTTCGTTGCCGTGTCCCATATTTGTGTAGATCATTCTGTACTTCGTATTGGTCCATGAAACAGGAATGTCGCCACCGACAAGGGTGTCCTTGAATCCGAGCGGGTAATTGGAAGGTGTGAGCGTCATCAGTACCTTGATATTCGGGCTATGGCGCGGATTTGGCTGCCAACTGTACCACTCGTTTGAGGGTGAAACAAAACTCGCAGGCAGACCCTTCATGGCTGGATGCGCCGGTTCGTCGATCATCAGCGTGGCCGGTAGCGGAGGCCAGCTGTTGCCGTTGAAGACAGTTCCAAGAAAATCCGCGAACCATGGCCAGGTTTCGCGGCTGTCCATATAGCCTGCAATATGGAAGCCCAACCATGCGCCTCCGTGCTCCACGTAATCCTGAAAGGCCGCGCGCTGTGCAGAAGTTGAGGGCGTATCATCCAGCCACAGAACAACCTGATACTGCTTAAGGACTGAGGGGTTCATATCGTCCCAATTCGAGGTTGCCTTAAAGTCGAAGTGGTCCCGCTCGGCCATCGCCTCAAAGAAAGGAATAGCCTGCATTGCGAAATCCATGTGGTCCTGCTCGACATGCATGGAGTGGAAGGCAAGAACATGAAAGGGCTGGTTCTGGCCGAGGGCGACCACTGTAGTGAAAACAAGAGCAGCTACCATACTGAGCGCGTGCACGCGGCGAATCATTGATGAACCTTCCTTGCCGGGGCGAATGTTTTTGTGCGGGTCGACACCGGACTTTGTTATGTTTGATAATATAGTCTGACAACGAGGTTTCAACACAAAATGAACCTTCATTTTCGCGCCAGGCAGCCGATTTTTTTAGTCTCTCGCTTCCGCCGGGTGTGGCCGGCCAGAATTGTTTCGGTTGCGTCGTTCGGGCTGATTCTTGCTTGCGCAGATTGCGGCGTGTATGCGCAGAGCGATGCCCCGCAGGGGAGGATGATTACCAGTCTCGCTGTGGCGATCAACCCGTCGACTCACAAAGTTTATGCCGTGGATGAAGCGGCCGGAGCCGTGTCAGTCACCGACGAACGAACGGGGACGACGCAGATGGTGAAGGTGGGGAACGGGCCCATTTCGATCGCCATCAATTCGATTACGGACAGAATCTACGTCGCTAACACCGGAAGCGGTTCAATCAGTGTGATCGACGGCGAAAGGGATGCGGTCATCGCGACAGTCAAGGGCGAGTCACACCCTTACGTCTTGGCTGTGAACGAGGCTACGAACAAGGTTTATGTGACAAATACTTACGGCAATGCGGTTACGGTCATTGACGGCGCGACAAACGCGGCACAAGCGCTGAAGGTGGGCGATGCCGACGGAATCGCTGTCGATCCCCGCAACAACACGATTTTTCTGATGAGTTACGAAGATCCCAACCTGCGAGTAGTCAACGGCGCAACAGGGGCGATCACCAAGGTTGCGGTCGGAGCGCATCTCTGGGGCATCGCGCTGGACCAATCGTCGAACACGCTCTATCTGGCTCATATGGTAACCGGTGATGTTGTCGCGGTAGACGAAAAGACTCATCAGGTGAAGACTATTCCAACAGGGTCCATCTCCTGCGCGGTGGCAATCAATCCGGTCACACAGATGGTCTATGCAGTGAACTACGGCGATGAGACCGTGAGCGTGATCGACGCCAGGCAGTGGAAGGTCGTAGCCACACTGCCTGTCGGTAAACACCCGCAGGCGGTCGCAGTAGACTCGGTACACAACCGTGTCTACGTAGCAAATGTTCACAGCCGCAGCGTCACGGTGATCGATGGTGCGAATTATAAAGGGATTGGAACTTACGAGGCCGGCACAAACCCATATGCTCTAGCCCTCGATCCACTCAGCGGGCATGTATATGCGGCGGATTACGGCGAACCGTCGGTTACAGCTATCGACGTTTCGCACATAACTCAGAACTAGATTGACCTATCCGATGAGGGAGAGTCTCGCGAAACAGCAAGGCAAAATCAGATTGAAGTTCGAGGTGTTAATTCCGGCATCGGTAATCGCCAGTTGCCCTTGCAGGGAGTGCGAACGGATCCTTCATTCGGTGGCCGCATGACCATCTTGGGTAAGACAGTTAATGAGACCATGGCCACCATCGGTCCGGGCTGGTGCGCGTTGGCTGCTGGAGGCCGAACTGGTGGTCGTTCAGACTCAGCTTGGGTACTTCACAGAATCGAACGTTTGGATTTTGAGTTTACGTTTCCCATCAGGAGCCGTAATATAGAAACTGAACTCCCAAGCAAACCCTTGGGAGCGGGGAACTTTACGGACACTGCCAAGCTGATACCGCTCACGACTGACTTTCATTTCGCCACTCTTGCAAGTGCTGAATCTGGAGCCAGTGTATTGAGGGCGGTGTTCTCTAGTTCTTTTACTTTATGTAAGCAGTTGTAAACAAAATGGTTGCGGGAGTAGTTCAGTGGCAGAACGTCAGCTTCCCAAGCTGAATGTCGCCGGTTCGATCCCGGTCTCCCGCTCCAAATCATTCTTCCAGACCCTCAGGCTTCTGTCTGCACAGTCCGCACTTGCACTCAACAATAGATGTAGCCTTCTGCAAGCTCAATAAAGCTCTCAAGATCCTTTGCCTTCCATTCTTCGCTTCTCTGAAGTTCTCTGGCAAGGAGGCTCGCAACCACAGGCGCAGCTTCAATGGCGGCTCGCGCATCCATAAAGAGTGCGCGGGTACGCCGCGCCAGGACATCCTCCACGGTTCGCGCCATTTCATAGCGCGCTGACCAGACAACTTCGCGCAGGCGAAAAGGAAGTCGCGGATGAAAAAGGGCATCCAGGGCTGCATTTTCGCTTGAGAGCGCCTGAAGCATGGGCAGATCCGAGCCATACACGCGCTCCCATGCGGGCATCACGTCAGGATCCGCAACCCACCCGTGAAGTCTTAGTTCCAACGTCCGCGATGGCTGTTTGGGAAGCGATGCAACCTCGCTGGCGCGATTGATGGCATCCTGTCCCATGAGCCGGTAAGTGGTCCACTTCCCGCCGGTAACCGTGACCAGACCGGATCGCGTAACCAGAATGGTGTGGTCTCTTGATAACTGCGAAGTTTTGCCGCCGCCTTTGCGAACCAATGGGCGCAGGCCGGACCAGACGCTGAGTATCTCAGATGCATCGGGCGTGCGGCCAAAATAGCGGGTTATATGGTCGAGCAAAAATTTCTTTTCAGCGAGAAGCGCACGAGGCTCTGCGGGCGCGCTATCAACGGGCTCATCCGTAGTTCCCACGATGACGGCGCCTTGCCATGGAATGGCAAAAAGTACCCGGCCATCGGCAGTCTTGGGAATCATGAGCGCGGTATTTCCCGGCATGAATGAATGAGGCAAAACGAAATGCGTTCCCTGGCTCAGGGCGAGCAGCGAACCGCGAGCGGTGCCATCCATGGCCAGGATATCTTCTGTTTCGACTCCGCAGGCATTGACCACCACCTTTGCCTGCACGTCAAAGTCGACGCTGTCATCCCTGTCGCGCGCCTGGATGCCGATTACCTTTCCGCCGCGCCGCAAAAGGCTGACTGCCTCAACATAGTTGATGGCCGTACCGCCGAGATCCTGAAACGTGCGCAAAAGCGCGATAGCATAGCGAGCATCGTCAAATTGCCCATCGTGATAGAGGATGCCACCGCGCAGACCTTCCGGCATAAGTCCCGGCAGCTTCTCCATGGTAGTTTTCGCGGAGAGTAACTCCGATCGCCCAAGCGACAAACTGCCTGAGAGCATCTCATAAAGGGTCAGCCCGAAACCATAATACGGAAGCGACAAATAGTTAAAAGCCGGGACGACGAAAGATAGGTCGTGAACCAAATGCGGCGCGTTCCGTAACATGTGGCCGCGTTCCCGCAGAGCATCTACTACCAGCGTCAGGTTAAGTTGCTGGAGGTAACGCACGCCGCCATGCACGAGCTTGGTGCTGCGGCTTGAAGTCCCCTTGGCAAAATCGAAGCGTTCGACCAGCAGAGTACGATAACCGCGGGAGGCTGCTTCGACTGCCGCGCCCAGGCCGCTGGCCCCGCCGCCGATCACCAGCACATCCCATGGTTCAGTTTGCCGGCCAAGTTGCCGCAGAATTTCCGCTCTTATGATCATGGCCATAACTCTATTCTTGCTTCCCAGCATTCGCAAAATAGACAAAGGATACGGTTGAAGTCTTAGTTACTGCAAAAAGTCTCTCAACCTAAATGTTTTCGGCCAAATTTCTCTCAGGCCCGCCTTTTGGGGGCTTGGCTCCTTGGTCGGACTCATAGGCCACACTATTGGCGAAGAAACTGAAGCAAAAAATGTGCCAGCCACAGGAGGTGGCTGGCACAGAGGTTTGTTGCTGGCTAGTAGATGATCTTCAGGCCGAACTGAAGGATGCGCGGCTCGAAGGTGCCGCCGATAGCAGCGCTGTTAGCGCTGACGGCGGTAGCGGAGGCTGTGCCCCCCGCAGTGCCAAACTCACTGGTCGAGGAGGAAGGATAGTAGAGGTTGGTGTGGTTAAAGACGTTGTAAGCTTCCGCGCGGAACTCGATCTTCAGGTTTGTGAACGGGGTGTTAAACCGCTTGTTGAGGTCCAGATCCGTCTCGTAGTAAAGCGGCAAACGGATCGCGTTGCGGGGCGCAGTGCCGAAGGGAGTGGAGATGATGGAATTGTTGTAGGTGGCGACAGCGGCAGAGGTTCCGGACTCGGGAGTGCTTGTATAGGTCGCCGGCAGCTGGAAGGCAGCCAAATTGATGTAATTAATGGTGCCGTTGGCTGGATTCCGTTGGCTCAGGCAGGAATGTCCTGAGTGGCACAGCTTGAGCGGTTGTCCAGGAACGATGTTGGGGCGATATTCGTTGGCTCCGCGATAAGTAGCGGAGATTTGCGGCGAAACCGCGTTTGCGGTTTTCGGACCGTATGTGATGTTGTAAGGCGTTCCGCCCTGCGCGGTGTTAATGGCGCTGATCTGCCAGCCGCCCAGGATAGCGTCCACGACCGGGTTGGCGCTGGCTAAATTCTGGCGTCCATGCCCCACCGGGAGATCATAGACTAGGCTGGTGATATTGGCGACCGGCAGGTTGTAGTCCGATTGTCCGTAGTCCGCTCTCAGGTTGTTGGCGTCCTGCGGCGAAGGGGAGTTGCCTTCAAGCGAGGCGCTCGCGTTGTCGAGCGAGTGCTCCCAGGTAAAGGAATTGAGCAGAGTCAACCCTTGGACAAAACGCTGCTCGTAGCGGACTTGCAGCGCGTTGAAGTGAGAGTAGAAGCCGTTGAAAGCCTCAGTGATATCTCCGTAAACGAACTGCGTTCCCTCCTGGGTCCCCCATGTTGAGTAAGGACGGGTGAATCCTGTGCCCAGCAAAGAATTGGACGGATTGGCGACGCCGGCCGAGAAATTGCCCTGGTTGGCGTTCATGAAGCCTTGCAGCTTGACTCCGTGGTTGGCGACATAGGCGATGTCCAGCAGCGTGTTCTTGGCGAGGGATTTTTGCACGCTGAGGAAGTAGCTCTCGACGTAGCTGTCTTTGGTGTTGGAGGGGATATAGGTGACATTGTCGGTTCCGGGATTGAAGTTGGTTGGCACCACCAGGTTTGACGGGAAGCCCTGATCCATCGTCACGTAGCAGGTGGTGGCAGGGGCGCCGTTGGGGCAAACAGGGGTGCTCGCTGCGGTGGGATTAGGCTGCGTTACGGCGACAAACAGCGCATTGGGCGCATTGATAGGCAGGATGTCGCCCGAACCGGCGCGGGTGTAGTGGACAAAGCTGGTGCCGTAGCCGCCGCGAATGGCGATGGTTGGCGTCAGGGCGTAGGCAAAGCCGATGCGTGGCGCATAGTCGCCCAGCGAGGGATTGACCAGCGTCTTGCCGTAGGTGCCGCTGCCGCTGGAGGGGGTCATGAAAGTTCCAGCCGTGGCGTTTGGGGTGATTGTCAGCATGGAGGGTGAGGTTGCGTTGCCGTTGAAGTTGGAAAGATCGTTGTTGGCCGCCGAGTAGGGGGAGCCGTACTCCCAGCGCACGCCAAGATTGAGGGTCAGCTTGGAGTTGATCTTCCAGTCATCCTGGGCGTAGACGTTGTCCATCGATTGCAGCAGGTGGGCCTTGAAGTATGTGGCCAGCGAATAACCGTTAGTGGTCCCGAAGAGAAAGTCGGACCAGTATGTATCGGAGGTCGCGCCCGCACTGGCGCAGGCGCTTCCAGCCGACGCTGGACACTGGCTGTAGCCGCCGGAGTAGGAGAAGCCGCCAAAGAGCGGATTCGAGTCCTGAACTTCCATCCAGATGTGCTCGTACTCATAGCCGAACTTCAGCGAATGCTTGCCCTTGATCCATGAGAAGTTCACCTTGGGGTCGAGCAGCGAGGGGTTTTGCCACTGCGGATTGGTGTTCTGGCGTCCAAAGGTGCTGAAGCTGCCGCTGAAGGTGGTGGTGGGCAGACCGCCGGCGACGGTGGGGTCGGTGGGCAGGCCTGGTATCGTGATCGCGTTGTCTCCAATCGATAGCGTGTACTTGCCGGCCTTGGTGTCCGACAAGCCGAGGCGCACGTCGAGAACTTTATTGGAACTGAAGAGATGAGTGTAGCCGAGCGCAACCTGCTGGTCGAGAATCTTCTGCCGCCCGTTGCCGTTGCCTTGTCCATCGAGCGGCAGAGGCTCTGTGGGGTGGTTGATGCCCGTCTCTTTACGATCACTGACCTTGAGGAACCATGAGCTCTTGTCGTTCTGCTGGAAATCAATGCGCAGGTCGCCCTTGTCTGACTTGTCGGTAAAAGGCGCGTTGGTTGCGCAATCGTTTGAGGCCAGACCGATTGTCGATCCGGAAGTGGCAATGCCGGTGCTGCCGGGGGCGATCAGGCACTGCGACGGCAACTGGGCGAAGAATCCAAGAATCTGCTTTGAGACGGGATTGATGGCCGAGGTGGGAATCGGCGTGCCAGCCTTGTAATAAGTAGGCGTGGGATTGTTCGCCGTCAACGGATTCATAACATCGACTGCCAGCACGGGGTTGGGACTCGACGCGGTTCCAGCGACGATGCCTATCTCGTTCTCAGTGGGGACGGTAAAAACGACGGTCGGCGTAAGCGTCTGGCGGAAGCCCTCGTAATCGAGGAAGAAGAAGAGCTTGTTCTTCAAAATCGGCCCGTTGAAGTTAACACCGAACTGATTGCGATCGAATGCGGGTTTCACAATCGTATGCGTTCCGCTGATGGCGTGGATGTAGCCGAAGGCGTTCAAATCGGTGTTACGAAGAAACTCATAGAGCGTGGTGTGGAAGCTGTTGGTTCCGGCTCTCGAAGCTACGTTGATGGTTGCGCCTGCGGAGCGTCCGTACTCGGCGCTTTCGTTGTTGGTCACGACCTGGAACTGACTGATCGAGTCCGGCGGGGGCTGAATGATCTGGTTGTCAAAGCCCTGATTGCTCTCGCCGTAAGCGTTGTTGTCCATGCCGTCAAGCAGGAAGTTGTTAAACATGCTGCGCAATCCGTTGATGTTGTACGCTCCCGCGCGCACCAGGCTGGTGACGGCAGTGGTGGTGGCGGCGGTGGGCGCCTGACGCGACCCGGTTACCAGGGCCAGCAGGTCGGAGTAGTTGCGGCTAACCAGCGGCAGGGCTTCGGTCTGATACCCGGAGACGGATTGACCACGTTCGCTAGTTTCAGTCTCAATCTGCAACGCTACATCACTGACCTCGACGGTAGTGGCATCGGCTTGTCCGACCTTGAGGGTCAGGTCAATGCGCAGGCGTCCAGCCACCGAGACGGTGATGTTCTTGGCCTCAGCTGGAGCGAAACCAGGCGCACTGGCCTTGATGTTGTAGACGCCTACACGGAGAGAGGGGACTTCATAGTCGCCCGCGCCGTTCGACGTTACGATGGTGGGAATTCCGGTCGCATTGTTTGTGACCGAGACATACACATTGGGGATTGCGGCCCCACTGGAGTCGTGGATGGACCCTACCAGGCTTCCATCTTCGTACTGTGCGTAGGCGCCCAGCGCGGGAAAAACAAACAACAGTGCCATGACCAGGCGAATCCACCCGGATATGCGCACTCGTTGTCCAAATAACCAGTTCATCGAAATCATACTGCCTCCAAGAATTCTGAGTCACAGCTGTGTTCCATCCATTCTTTGCCACTCTGGTTAAGGTCCGATAAAATAAGGCAAAAGCAATAAACAAATCTGCCCCAGGAACACGCCCGTATCATACGCTCAGAGCGTAGCCGCGCAAGGAGTGACTAAGGCTTGTATTTAGCGGTGGAATTCTCGAATTCCTTTTCCGCGCAAGCAAACTTGTAACTCTGGACTAGGAGTGTCAGGAAAAAACTGGTCAAGCCTCGATCCACCGCAGAAGAGCGAGCCAGCCGGCCACGGCTTGTCCGACGAAATTTCCCGCGCATCGCCTGCTCGCGGCGGACTTTGCCGCCAGCGTGCGCCGCTATAGCCTACTATGTTCAGGAGCGCAAGCGCGAACGTTATCATTTGTGAAACATCGAAAAATCTGAAAGAGGAGAACGTATGAAGAAGCTATTGGTCGGCAACGCTCCTTGTTCCTGGGGTACGATGGAACACCAGGACAACAGCCAGCAGATTCCATTCGACCGCATGTTGGACGAACTGGTTGAAACCGGCTACACCGCAACGGAGCTGGGCGACTGGGGCTATTTGCCCACGGAAGCGGCTGCGCTGAGTGCGGAACTCAAGAAGCGCAACCTCGCCATGCTGGGCGCGTTTGTGCCGGTGGCCATGAAGTATTCCACCACCCACGCCGCAGGCGTCGCCAACGCAGTCAAGACGGCGCGCCTGCTGGCCGCCGTGGCCACGGCTCCTGCGCCTTGCCTGGTGCTATCGGACGACAACGGCACCGATCCTGTGCGCACCAATATGGCCGGACGCATTACGCCGGAGATGGGTTTGAGCACGGCGGAGTGGAAGGTTTTTGCCGGCGGCGCAGACCAGATTGCCAAGGCGGTCTTCGACGAGACAGGCCTGCGAACGGTTCTTCATCACCACTGCGCGGGCTACGTTGAGACGCCGGATGAGATCGCCAAATTCCTCGAGCTGACCGACTCGCGGTATATCGGGCTGGTCTTCGATGTGGGCCACTATTACCACGGAACCGGCAGCGAAGATTGCGATGTTACAGCGGCTCTTGATCGCTTTGCCGAGCGGGTCTGGTACATCCATCTCAAGGACCTGGAGCCCACGGTCGCCAGGCGCAGCCGGGACGAGGAGTGGGACTACTTTACCGCCATGCGTAACGGCCTCTACCCCGAGCTGGGCAAGGGCTGCGTGGACTTCCCGGCGATGCTGCGCTGGCTGAGCGCGCACAACTACAAGGGCTATATGCTGGTTGAGCAGGACATTCTGCCTGGCATGGGCACGCCCAAGGAGAGCGCAGCGCGCAGCCGCGAATATCTGCGCTCGGTGGAAAAGTATTTTGCGTGAGGCGTAGCAGCTTGACCTGTTTTGAGTGGGTGCCCCATCCTTGGCGCGTTCTTGTTTTTGCGCCAAGGGTGGGAAGCGAATTTTAGGTTTTCAGTTTTCAGAAAGGCACGAGGGGGCAAATTGAGTACGCAGAAACTACATATCGGAATCATCGGCGCCGGACGAATCGGACGAGTCCACGCGGAAACGCTGGCCTTCCGCCTGCCGGAAGCCCAGATTATCGCGATCACCGACCTCAAGCGCGAGGCCGCGCAAGCATTGGCTGCACGCTGCAACATTCTTAAGGTCGCCGCATCGAGCGACGAGATTCTCGCCGACCCGCAAATCGAAGCGGTGCTGATCTGCTCCTCCACCAACACCCACGCCGATCTGATTGAGCAGGCCGCCAAAGCAGGCAAGCACATCTTCTGCGAGAAGCCTATCGCCTTCAGCCTGGATGTGATTGATCACGCACTTGCTGCTGTGAAAACAGCCGGCGTGCAATTGCAGATCGGCTTCAACCGCCGCTTCGACGCCAACTTTGCGCGTGTCCGCCACGCTGTGGCCTCCGGCGAAATCGGCACGCCCAGCCTGATGCACATCATCAGCCGCGATCCAGCGCCGCCGCCACCCGCCTACGTTAAAGTCTCCGGCGGCATCTTCATGGACATGACCATTCACGACTTCGATATGGCCCGCTTCCTCATCGGCGACGAAGTGGAAGAGATTTACACGGCGGCGGGCGTAATGGTTGATCCGGAGATCGGCAAGGCCGGCGATCTGGATACCGCGCTGATCGTGCTGCGCTTCCGCAACGGCGTCATCGGCACCATCGACAACAGCCGCAAAGCTGTTTACGGTTATGACCAGCGCGTGGAAATTCTCGGCAGCGAAGGAAAAATCGCAACGGAAAACTGCTATCCCAATCAGGCTGTGGTCAGCGACGGAAAATCAGTGCACACGGACCTTCCGCTCAATTTCTTCATGGAGCGTTATACGGAAAGTTTCGCCGCAGAACTCAAATCCTTTGTCACCGCCGTGCGCGAGAAGCGGACGACAGCGGTCACCGGCATCGACGGGCGAATTCCCGTGGCAATGGCGCTGGCGGCGCGCAAGTCGTACGATGAGCACCGGCCCGTGCGCCTCAGCGAGGTGGGTGGATGAGACGATCCAGGCTGGTTTCCATCCTCACCGACGTGCATCTTTGGGTGCCCGCCGGTGTATTGATTCTGGGAATATTCCTTCTGATGAGCCTGAGGTGAATTCGTGAACGACAATCTGCTCGCCGCGCAAGGGCGCTCAACTCTATCCCTGCACAAACTGGGCGTCTTTTGCGGACTGGCCGCGGCCGTCTGGCTGGGCACTGCCGAAGCGCCCACCAAGCTGGTGAACGCGGGATTCTCGCCGTTTCTCATCTCCATGGGCATGGTGATGGGCGCGTTTGTGGCGCGCTGGACGGTTCCCACGCTGCTCAAGGGCACCGGGTTTCTGTTTGCCGATCTGCGCGATAAACCGCACCTCATCGTGTGGGCGCTGCTCGCGGGAATGTTGTGGGCCGTGGCCAACACGCTCACCATCTTCGCAGTGCGCAACGTGGGTCTGGCCATCGCTTTTCCGCTGTGGAACATCAATAGCCTGGTGGGCTTGTTCTGGGGCTGGCTACTCTTCAAAGAGCTGCGCGGCTCCGGCTTCAAGGGATGGGCGAAGGTGCTCGGTGGTGCATTCGCCATTGTTGGCGGCGCGGCAGTGCTCGCTTATGCCACGGCTAGCCAGTCCAATACGCCGGGCAAGGCTGCGGTGGGCATCGTCGCCGCGCTGGGCGCGGGCGTTCTGCTTGGCACCATGTATATTCCCTACCGCAAGGCCTATATCAGCGGCATGAACCCGCTCTCGTTCGTCACTATCTTCACCTTCGGCGAGCTAGCCACCGTCCTCACCCTGGGATCGATCTATATGGGCGGCGTCGGCCATGTCGTCAGCGAACTGCACCGTGCTCGGCCCATGCTTTTCTGGCCGTTCCTCGGCGGCTTCTGCTGGGTCATCGGCGACCTCTTCCAGAACTTTGCTGCAAAGTATATCGGAATCGGGCGCGGAATTCCGCTTTCCAACACCAATCAGCTTTGGGGATTGGCGTGGGGCGCGCTGGTCTTCGCGGAATTTTCCGGATTGAGCGTTTCCGGAAAAGCGCTCATCATCACCGGCTCGCTGGTGATGATTCTGGGCGCACTTTCCATCAGCATGGCTGACCCTGGCGCATCGGAGTTGGTGAACTGGAGGCAGGCTATGGACCGGGAATGTGACCGCTATGGCCTCGACACAAAACTAGTGGCCGAGGTCGTGGCAGGCGATGATCCGCTGGCCCAGCATCCGCCTGTGCGGCGCTGGTGGGAAGCTGTGATTATGTTGGCAGCGACGAGCGTCTTTGTCTGGCTGGCCATCGGCACGCGCAGCCAGCACCTCGCTATCAGCATGACGTGGATGATCGTTCTGGTGGTGGGCACCATTCTGCCCCTGGGAATCGTCGGGACTCTGCTCTGGCGGCGAACCCGCTTCTCATAGTTTGCATTCAACAAATCTCCGTGCCCCATCCTTGCGACTTTTTTCTGTCGCAAGGGTGGGATGCCACAAAATCCGGGTGCCCCACCCTAGCCGCGCTTTTGTTTTTGCAGCTAAGGCAATTCAGGGAATGCCGTGACCGTATGGACAGTTATACCGAGCAGACGATGCGATAAAGTTCACAGTCTCACAGTTTCACAGGAATAGGGGGGGAGGGGGGGGAGCTTTGTTGTTCGCTCTTCCCCTCATTCGACACTTTAGCTGTACGCGCTATCCTGCCCATCTCGAATCTCCAACTAGTATTGTGCGCCGACGGGGGATAATTTTCTGCAAACCGGGCGCGACTTCCGCAACGGTCAGGAAAACGCTTGTGTCGGCCGAGGTTCTAAAGCGCGCCGATTGTGGAATCGCCCTAGTGTCTGGCCTTGAAGTGCTCGATGCCTGATTTGGTATGCCGTTCTTTGGCAGGTGGCCCTGGTCTCATACAGCGTTTTATTCAGCGGAGGGTGCCCCCGGTCCCTCGCTTTCGGGGACCGGGGATGTCGAGGCACTGGACTGTAGATCGCGCATCCATTCGGGTAGTTGCCAACCTCTCTCGCGGGCTGTCCATTCGGATTCGATCTCTACGATTCCGCGCATACCCCTCTGATAGTGGAGAAAACTCGACCACTTCCAATCCTCTGGCTTTGCCACCAGCCCTCGACGAACCGGGTTCCGATGGATGTAGCGCAACTTCTCCACAAACTTCTCGTGGGTGGAAATGTTGAAATCATAATAGTGCGCCTGCCAGAACGGCCTTTGGCGGCTGCGCATCGAAACCGACAGCTTAAATGCCTGTACGGCCCTTGATAAGAGCCCGCGTTGAGGCTCATTGACCAGCAGATGCACATGCTCGGGCTTCACGACATAACCGCCAACCACAAAGAGATAGCGGCGGCGAACCCGCTCCAGCGCATCTTCAAAGAGATCCTTGGCCGCGTCCGGGGAAAGGTAAGGCCGACGCCGGAAACAACTGAAGGTGAGAAAGTGAAACTCCCCTGTTTGCTGATATCGGATGCGCGCGCCTTTCATGCACAACGAGAATACTCTAATCGGCGGCGGTTTGGGCAGTGTGACGCTTCCATCCCCGGTCCCCAAAGGCGAGGGACCGGTGGCACCCTCGACTTGATAAAATCCTGCTTGAGACCGGGGCCACGCAATATAAAAGGGCGCCCCTTTCGTGTAAGCTGCGGTTGCTGTGCTGAAG
>Ga0187851_10000508_pt1 | contig 39901 bp, 32 predicted proteins | sample June2016WEW_6_10_FD_132997 | JGI IMG/M metagenome (GOLD analysis project Ga0187851, IMG submission 132997) | Peatland microbial communities from SPRUCE experiment site at the Marcell Experimental Forest, Minnesota, USA - June2016WEW_6_10 | ecosystem: Environmental > Terrestrial > Soil >...
ATCCAGGCCAAGCACATCGCCGAGGCCGTGCAATACCGGTCACTGGACCGCGAGTACTGGAAGTAGCCTGGCGGATCCCAAACCACGGCAGAATTACGCGATGCCGGCGTTGGTGGACAGCGATGGCACCTCAGAGATTGCAAGAAACTCTTTGATGCGCTCCGCGAAGTCCAAGCGGGGCGCCTGTTCGCCGCACTCCCAGCGAGCCAGCGTGCCAGGGCCCTCGCTCCAGCGCGAGATCGCCCGCCAATGTGACACCCTCAGGCCCAAGATCGTCGCGAGAACTGTCGCGAGCTTGTCGCAAGTTGTGTCGCTAGTTTGTCGCAAGTTCACCTTCTCTTCCAGGCCGAGCCGGCCCAGCGCCGCGCGCACCATCCGCCCGTGCTCGCGCATGGCGTGAATCCAGCTCATCCCCAGGAACAGCACCTGCCCGCCCGCCAGCGTCGCCTGGGTGAATTCGTCGCCGCCCACCGCCTCGGCCCCTTGCGGCATCCGCATCGTGCGCCACTGCCTGCCGTTGCTCAGGATGTTGGCGACGCCGAGGATGGCCCCGGGCGCGCGATCACGTACAGCCCAGCCTCCCGCGCAGTTTCGAGGAACTCTTCCAGGTCGAGGATCCCACCCTGGCCCGAGAAGACGAACTGTCCTTCAGTCGGCTCGTGCAGCCCCCAGGGCACGTACGTCGCGATCGCATTCCCGCCTGCCTCTTTGAGCAGGCTCATGCGCCGCTTCCAGTCCGCCTTGGGCACGCGGAAGTAATGGAACTCGCCCGACACCAGGAACGCCGCCTGGCCCCCGATACGCCAGCAATGGCGATCGAAGCTGACCGGCGTCATGGTGGGCCGGTCGCTCCACGCCGTTCCGTTATGAATGGCCGCACCGAGCACCGCGGCCTTGGCAAAGTCTCTACGATTAATCGCCATAGGGAACGCTTATCATTTCAGGCGGCTTCACACTGGTCAACGGGAGGTCCCGACTCAGGCCTGAGGACCCAGCCTTACCCTCGTCCTCTGCCACTTCGCTGTAGAGCGCAGGTTGTCATCGGCCTTTGTTCATTGCGCCGCGCGCGCGTCAGGGTGGGCGAGTTCGCAATCACACGGATTCCGCTGACCACGAACCAACAGTTCAACGGCTTGGTCGTTCTAACGGCGAAATCGAGGACGAACTGAAGCGTCGCTTCTGCAACGGGAACGCAACCTGAAGCCATCAAGAGCCGACCCAATACCCGCTGGGTCGATTTGCCATAGTGCCAAACACTTAGGTTGTTGAGCCCTCCAGCACCCTTGACTTCCTCAGCGTTATTTCCAATACTGTACGTATTGTGTCGATTTAAAGTCTGACCCTGAATGGGCGGGGCCGGGCGCTGCAAAGGTGGCTGAAGCGGATTTTCTGGGAACTGCGGGCGCAGTCGTTCGCGCCCGGCTTTGACGCTACTTGTCCGGAGCAATACCTCGCAGGTGGAGCAATTTGCCGCTTGGCCCGGCGTCAGGAAGGGCCACGCGATGTTGCCTTCGATGTGACAACGCTGGAACACGGGGAGGCCGCTTGAGAATGGCACCGACTGCCATGGCCGATTCGAAGTGCCGCGGGCGCCAGCGCAGTGCCGAGTCCGAATCCGCTATTCTATCGGCTACGCTGCAGTTGCTTGAGCGGAAGCCATTGCGCGACATCACGATCGAGGCCATCGCAGAAAAAGCCGGCGTTGGCAAAGCGACGATTTACAAATGGTGGTCGAGCAAGGCATACGTCGCATTGGACGCCTTTCTTATCCGCATGAGGGCGGCGGTTCCGGCTCCCGACACCGGTTCCGCGAGAGCAGATTTTACAATACAACTCAAGTCCTTAATTCGGTTCTACGCCACCCCGATCGGCCGAATCTATAGCCAGTTTGTCGCCGAGGGGCAAAGCGATCCCGAATTCCTGAAGCTCTTCCGCAATCGCTTTCTCTTGCCGCGCCGGGAGAGTCTGAAAGCCATTTGGCAGCGCGGTGTAGCGCGTGGGGAGATCCGCGACGGCCTGGATGCCGATCTCGTATTGGATCTCGTCTATGGGCCGACAATCTTCCGTTTCATGGTGGGTCATGGCCCACTCAATGATCTCGAAGCGGAAGGGATGATCGCGGCGCTATTTGCCGGTATCGAAGCGCGGCCAGCTCAATCTGGAGAGCGCGCACAGTGCCAGGAACCGAATCAGCTTGCCCATGCTAAAGCGTGCCGGCTCGACAACAGGTAACTCACAATCGCTGAAAGGACACGCAGGAACATGCCTGAGGAGACGTCGAAGGCGGTATCGAGGCGCAGATTCATCATGGGCGTGATTGCCGGCGGCGCGGCAGTCTCGGCCGCGGGCTATTTGTTCCGGGCCTCCACCCATCACGGCAACGCGCCGCTTATCGGTGCGGGCGAGCGGCTCATCACGCTGAACGTCAACGGCCGGCAGCGCCGGGTCGACGTCGCGAGGCAGGAAACGCTGGCCTGGACGTTGCGCTACAAACTGGGTCTCACCGGCGCCAAGCTGGGATGCGACCGCGGCGAATGCGGCGCCTGTACGGTTCTCATCGACGACGTGCCGCATTATTCCTGCTCGGTCCTCACCCACACCGTGCGCAGCCGCAAGGTCACGACGATCGAAGGCTTGGCGGCGGCCGATGGAACGCTGCATCCGGTGCAGCAGGGCATCGTGGATGAGCAGGGATTCCAGTGCGCCTTCTGCATGTCGGGCTTCATCATGTCAGCCGTGGGGTTCCTGAAGATCAATCCAAACCCGACCCGGGAGGAATTGGCGCACGGCGTGTCGGGGAACCTATGCCGCTGCCAGGACTACGACAAGATCCTCACCGCATTAATGCGTGGAGCCGAGAATCTGCGGGGGGCGAGCCATGCGTGAGTACGGAGCTCATACCAAACTGATCGGCAAGAATTACCCGACGGCCGATCTGTACGCCAAGGTGACCGGCAAGGCGAAATACGCCGAGGACTTCCGCGCTGAAGGCATGTTGTTCACGAAGTTGCTGCTCAGCCCCTTGCCCCATGCGCGCGTCAAACACATCGATGCCAGCGAGGCTCTCGCCATGCCCGGCGTGCGGGCGATCCTGACGGCGGACGATCTGCCCGCTCCGGCGGACAGCCTGACCGACAACGGGACCGTGATCAAGGCCAACAAGCTGAGCGAGCGGGGCCTGACGATGGAGCCCCTCTACCAGGGCGAGCCGATTCTCGCCGTGGCCGCCGTCGACGAACTGGCCGCCGCCGAGGCCATCGAGAGAATTCAAATCGATTTCGAGGAACTGCCGTTCGTCGTGGACCCGATAGATACCCTGCGGCCAGGTGGGATCAATCCCAGAATCGGCGGAAACATCTGGGGCACTTCGAAGGGCGGGCAGGTCCCGGCACTTGAGGAGCTTAAGTGGACCGAGGCGCAGTTTGACGAAGTCCGGCAGGGCCGTCTGCCCATGGGGAAAGGGCCGGATCACTGGTCTTATGGCGACGTTGACGCGGGTTTCAAGCAGGCCGCGCTGATCCTCGATGAGACCTTTGTTACGCCGGACACCAGCCACGAGACGCTCGAGACTCGCAGTGCGATGGCGTATTGGCAGAACGGGAAGGTCTACGTGCACACCGGCACGCAGAGCACGATCCAGACAGTGCCTGCCATCGCCCGTTGGTTGAATATCGACCGCGGTCAAGTCGTCCTCATCAGCGAATATACGGGCGGCGGATTCGGCAGCAAGATTACGGGCGGCATCACGTTGATCATTCCGGCGCTGCTCGCGAAAAAGACCAATGCCCCGGTGATGATGCGCATCAGCCGCGAGGAAGAGACCTTCATCGGCCGCGCGCGGCCGAGCATCCTGGGCCGGGCGAAGATCGGCTTCTCCAAGGATGGGCGCATCACGGCCGTGGACCTGTCTGTCGTCTGCAGCAACGGTCCCTACGACAAGATGGGCGACTCCGCTTCCTCCGGCCGCACGGTCTCGCTCCTGTACCAGCCGCCGGCGATGCGCTGGAGCGGAGTATCGGTGTTGACGAACACGCCGCCGCGCAGTGCGCAGAGCTCACCGGGAGGCATGCAGGGCATCACCATCATCGAACCGATTCTCGCCAAAGCGGCGCGCCGCCTCGGCGTGGACCAGGTGGCCCTGCGCCGCCTCAACTGCCCGGAGGGGAAAGCGCCATTCGGGCCGCCTATGCAGGGCAAGCTGCAATATGCGACGAGCGCGTTCCTGAAGGAAGCCCTCGACCGCGGCGCAGAACAGTTCAAATGGAGCGAGCGCGTCGCGCGGACTCCGAAGCGGATTGGCGCCAAGGTTCGCGGCGTCGGCGTTTCTCTGAGCACTTATGTCGGCGGCACCATCGGTTTCGACGGTCTGCTTGTGATCAAGCCGGATGGCCGGGTCTCGTTCCAATCGGGGATCGGCAACCTGGGGACGGCCAACGTGATTGACGTCCACCGGGTGGGAGCCGAGATTCTCGGAGTGCCCTGGGAGAAGTGCGACGTCGTCTGGGGCAACACGGCAAAGAACCTGCCGTGGAGCTGCGTATCCGGCGGCAGCCAGACGACGCACGCGATGACGCGCGCCGCTCATGCGGTGGCCATGGAAGCCCGGAAGAAGCTCCAGGAAATTGCCGCCAAGAGTCTCGGCGGCACGCCCGAAAATTACGAAGTGGCCAACGAGCGCGTTTTCCGCAAGGGCGGCGGAGCGGGGCTGTCCTTCGCGCAGGCTGCTCAACGCGCGATCCAGCTCGGCGGCAGCTACGACGGTCACGAGGCGCCCGAAGACGTCAACAAAATGACGAAGGCATCGGTGTTGGCCTTGGCGGGTCAGGGCCTGGTAGCCGCCGCGAAGGATAAGTATCCCCGCGACGGCGCGACGAATTCTTTCGTTGCCAGTTTCGCCGAGGTCGAAGTCGATGTCGAGACCGGCAAGTATCACCTCGTGGATTTCCTTGCGATCGCGGATGTGGGCACTGTGATTCACCCGGCAGCACTGGGCGGGCAGGTCCTCGGCCGCTCCACTCTCGGCATTGGCCATGCGATCGGGCAGAAGTGGGTCTTCGACCCCAACTACGGTGCGATGGTGTCCCGGCGGTTCTACCACACCAAGCCGCCAACGATCCTGGATGTCCCCGTGAACATGCAGTGGGAGGCTCTGGATCTTCCGGATCCCGAAACGCCCGTCGGTGCACGCGGCGTCGGCGAGCCGCCCGTCGGCGGCGGATGCGCGGCCGTGCTGAATGCCTTGTCGGATGCGCTCGGGGATGATGTTTTCCGTCGCGCGCCCGTCAACTCCGACACGATTCTGACAGCGCTCGAGATGGGACGGCCCATGCAACATCCCCTGATGGCGCATATCTAGACCGGCCGATACCAGGGAGGAAAAATGGCGGTAATCCACGACGTAATGCCCGCTTTTGACCTGTATCAGCCGAGCTCCGCCGGCGCTGCGCAAAAGCTGCTGCAACAATATGGGCCGGATGCCTGGGTGATGGCGGGCGGGCTCGACAGCTTCGACTGGCTCAAGGACCGCATCAAGAGACCGAAAGTGCTGGTGGACCTGAGCGGCATTGAGGAACTCAAGGGAATTCGCACCACCGGCGACGGTATCGAGATCGGCGCGATGACCACGCTCACCGAGGTGGTGTCGAACCCCATCGTGCGCGAGAAATACGGACTGCTCGCGCAAGCCGCTGAACTGGTCGCCTCGCCGCAGATCCGCAACCAAGGCACGTTGGGGGGCAACGTGTCGCAAGATGCGCGTTGCTGGTATTACCGCGCGGGCTGGCCGTGTTACCGTGCCGGCGGCAACATCTGCTATGCCGACACACCGACGGGCCGCAATCGCGAGCACGCGATTCTCAATGCGGAGCGCTGCGTCGCGGTGCACCCTTCGGACTCGGCTCCGGCGCTGATCGCCCTGGACGCCAAATTCGTGATCAGCACACGGGACGGCGAGCGCGTCGTAGATGCCGAGGACTACTTCGTCGGCCCGGACATCGACATCACACGGCTGAACATTCTGCGGCCGGACGACCTGCTGACGGCCATCCGCATTCCGTCAACATGGGCCGGCGCCAAGTTCTACTTCGAGAAGATTCGCGACCGCAACGTGTGGGACTTTGCCTTGCTGAACGTGGCCTCGGCCATGGTCGTCTCGGGCGGCACCATTGAGCGAATCCGCCTGGCGGTGAACGGCGCGGCAGCTCGCCCGCTGCGTCTGAAGGCGGTGGAAGCTGCCGTTCGTGGTCAAACCCCAAGCCCGGCGACGGGCGAGATGGCGGGAAAACTGGCGGTCAAGGGTGCGATCCCGCTCCAGTTCAACGCCTATAAAATCCCGCTGATGCGAAACCTGGTGAAGCGCGCCATCGGTGGAGTGGAGGAGGCCAAATGGGAATCGTAGATTGGGCAACGAGTCCCTGGGGGCGGCATGTCCCCATTCACATCGCGTGGTTCCTGATCTGGGTGGCGGCGATCGCGGGCCTGTTTTTCATGATCGTCCACGCGATCTACGTACGATATTTCGCGGAACCCGAGCAATTCGCTGGCGCTGTTTCGATCGAACTCGCGGCCCGCGTCCCCGAGCGCGTTCCCAGACATTCGCTGGCCGCGCGGGCGTTTCACTGGCTGATGGCCGCCTCTATGTTTACGCTGCTGTTTACGGCCTTCCTGCCGAGAGTCGGCGTCCGCTTTGATTGGGTGGCCTATCACTGGATCGCTGGAACGGTGCTGACGATATCCGTCGTCTTTCACATCATCCATGCCTCCTTCTGGTTGGACTTCTGGTCCATCTGGCCCGACAAAGCCGACCTGGAAGATGCGCTGAGGCGGGTTCAACGCTTCATGGGAAGGCCAGCGCCTCCGCCGCGAAGGTTCGCCAAGTATCCTCTGGAAAACAAGATGTATCACGGGGCCATCACAGTCACTGGGCTGGCGGTGATCCTGACCGGCGCGTTCATGATGTTTCGCGTGCGCACGATCTTCTTCCCGCGCAACCCATACCTGTTCAGCGATATGACCTGGGGTTTGATGTACGTGTTGCACGGCCTGGCGGGCGTGGGACTGATCGCGTTGATCATGGTGCACGTCTACTTCGCTGTGCGCCCGGAGAAGCTGGACATTACGAAGTCGATGATTTTTGGATCGATGAAGCGCGAATTTTATCTGGAACACTATGACCCGCAGCGCTGGCCCGCCGGGGTTGCCGCCTCATCCACGGAGTCCGGCGGAAAGGGCACGGAGATATAGTCCATGATTGGTGCAATGCAGGAGCGCGGCGAGACCATCGAGGAATGCTACGAGTTCATGCTGGCCTACGCCGCGCAAGGGATTCCGGGGGAGGAAGGAAGTCAGGCGGGAAGCCAGGTGCGTGAATTCCTGAATCGTGCCGTCCATGCCTTGGATGGGTTGGCGGAGAGCTTTCGAACCGTGGTGGAGCAGGCGGGTCTGGAACCGGCGGGAAAGTACCAAGCCTTCCTGGCGGTGCTGGATCGCGATGCCTGCGACTCGCTGGCGGCACTCGAACTGGTTCTGGCCCAGCCGGTGATCGGGTCGCAGCTCATCGACAATCTGAATGCCTCCATCCATCTGCGCGCCGTGCTAACCGACATGTTTCTCGTTGGCGAGATCTTGAGGTTGCACCAGCCGGCGGTGAAGCAGACGGGCTGAACGTATCGGAATCGTGGCGGCGGCACGGAGGCTGCGATTTGGCGGGCGGACGGCGGCGGGACCTGGCATCTAGAGCCTGACCCGCAATGGCTGGTCCGCGGCGACACAGTAAATGTGTTCGCCGAATCATGACAATTTATGGCAAGATGTATAGGCCGGGGCTGTCGCGTCTCGGTGGATAGGGTTTTGGCAGTCCTTCGCGGTTTGTTTGTCGCAAGAAGTAGTTTTTGAATCCAGCGCGAAAACCCGGCTTAACAGCCTGTGGCAGAAATCGCGTGCGGCCGCGCAGAGTCAAAAGCGCGCAAAAGCTACTCCCGGATGAATCCGCACAGGCTGCGTTGCTTTCGCGCGCATTTGACCCGGCGGCGCTGATAACAGGGCTCGCGGGGTTTCTAGTACAGGCCGTTCAACAATTGAAGCAGCGTAATTAGTTTGGAGCCCAGACATGAAAATAGTGATTCTTCAGCCACCCAGCCCGCCGTACATGAACGTAAAACGGGATTTGGCCGGCGGCATGGGAGTTGCCGATCCCTCGAAGAGGAGCCGGTTTGGGCACGATCCGCATTACGTCACAATGCCTTACCTGTCGCTTCTATACGCGGCTGGCGTACTGAAGCGGAGTGGCCACGAGGTGACATTTCTGGATGCGCAGGTGAATGATCTGGACAAAGAGCAAGTGGTGGCGCAGGTGGGCCAGCACGGGCCGGACGTCGTTGTCCAACTGATGAACCTGCCGTCGTTGTACGGCGATATCGAGATTCTAAAGGCGCTACGGGAAGGGCTCACGGGAGTGCGCACCGTGGCGATGGGGACGGTGACGATTTCCCTGTTCGATATCATCGCGGAATCCGGGGCCGCGGACGCGATCGTTCGCGGCGATGCGGAGCTGATGCTTTCCCCGCTGATGGAGGAATTCGAGGGCAAGGGGCAAGGCGGGCTATTCGAGCGATCCAAAGGCGTTCTGGTCAACCAGGGGGTCCGCCACGTGACCGATCTGGACGCGTTGCCACCCTTACCCTACGAGTTGTTGCCGCTCGAGAAATATTGGTACTTTCCGTTTGGCGTGGGAGTTCCCTACGCCAGCATCTTCGCTTCCCGCGGGTGCAGCTACCACTGCTACTACTGCCCCTATCCGATGGGATTCGGGGACCGCATCATTCACCGCGATCCGGTGAAAGTGGTGGACGAAATCGAAGATGTGTATCACAAGCGGGGTATACGCGCGATTCTGTTCCGGGACCAGGTCTTTACCATGGATCGGGACAGGACGCTGCAACTGTGCGATGAAATCATACGCCGCGGGCTGAAGATTTCCTGGCTGGTGGAGACCCGTTTGGACAAGATCGACGAGCCGCTGGTCCGCAGGATGAAAGAAGCCGGCTGCATGCGGATGCAGTTCGGAATCGAAAGCGGCGATGCCGCGCTGTTCGACAAAGTGGGCAAGGATGGCGCAGCCGGCAAGCTGGAAGAGTTCTTCAACAACTTCGCGATGGTCGAGCGGGTCGGAGTTGCCGCTCACATGTTTATGTTGGTAGGGCTTCTCGGCGAGAACTGGCAGACCGTCCGGGGCACCATTAAAGCCGTGCAAAGAATGAAGCCGCTAACGCTTCAGGTAGCCGTCGTGACGCCGTACCCGGGCACCGGACTCTTCGACCAGGCGAAGAGGAAGGGACTGCTATCGACGGAGAATTTCTCGCAGTATTCCGGATTCATTCCCGTGAGCCGCACGGAAGCCTTGACTTCGGAAGAACTGGTACAGGCACGGCAGATGATCATGCAGGCGCATAGCCGGGCGGTGTTTTGGAAGAGAAAGCGGCACCTGGCGGAGTTGGCCATTCGCTATACGCGCGACGGCAGCTTGTGGCGGCGACTCCAGCGCAAGTACCGCGGTTGGAAGATGACGTCCGTGGCGACATCCAGCTAATTCTCAGACTGCTTGAATTGGCTTTTGTTGTAGCCGAGCCTGCGGCGGGCGCACGGTATCGCATGTCCAGGCCAGCAGCGCTTCGGCAGGGGAACCGATCCGTTTGCCTGATTGTGAATGCCGGAGATTCTACACACAAAGAGTCGCCGCGCGCCGATGTCAATCGCAGATTGCCAGTGGTAATCCGCCCGGGGAGCCGCCGGACCGCAATAGGAATTCGTAGAGCTGAAGGTGCCTCTTGGCGTAGAGCTCCCGACCGTATTCGGCCACTGCGACGCGGCGCCCCTCGGCACCCATCGACGCACGCAGACCGCGATCGATTAACAGTCGCTGGAGGGCGTCAGCGATGGACTCGGGCTGCTCGGACTCGGCCAGGAGGCCGGTGCTGCCCTCGCGAACCAGTTCGGGGACGCCGCCGACGCGGGTGGCCACAACCGGAAGTCCGGTTGCCATGGCCTCAATCACGACCAGGCCGAACGCCTCGATCCGAGGAGTGTGCAGCAGGACGTCGATGGCGGCCATGCAGCGGTTGATGTCCAACCGGAATCCGGCTAAGCGAACGACGCCGGGCGAATCCCGCACGGGGGAAGCCAATGCTTCGATTTCCGGCCTGCCGGGCCCATCGCCAACAACCACCAGAGCGACGGGGTGGGGGATGGGGCGGCCCGCAAGAGCCTGAAATGCCTGAATCGCGACTTCGACGCCTTTTGCCGGAACGAAGTTGCCGATTGTGCCCAACAAGGTGACTTCAGGGCCGAAGCCGAGCTCCTGCCGGACGGCCGCGCGAACCTCCGGGTCCGGCTGGAATTGCAACAAGTCCGTACCCAGAGGGATTCGCACGACCTTGTGGGCGGGGACGAGATTCTGTGCCAGGAAATGAGTGCGCCTTGCCTTGGATGGGGTAATGATCGCCGCAGACTGCGACCCGGCGAAGGCATTGCGCAACCGATCAACGAATGTGGCCGATTCGAGATCGCGCGAACGGTGGAAGGTCATCAACAGCGGCATGTGTGGGAGCGCGAATCGCACCAGAGCGGCTGTGAACTGGCTGGCGGCGTCGTGGGTGTGGATGACGTCGACGTTTTGCTCCAGGCAGAAAGCGCGGAGCTGCCCCAGGGCTGCGCGATCGAACAGAGAGCGCCGGCCGAGCACCAGTACGCGTTCCTGCACGTGCGGGAGTTCGGCCGGCGCACATCCTACCTGGTCGAGGCAACAGATGTCGCTCTCAACGCCTAATTCACGAAGACCGTCGATCAAGGAGAAGATTGCAGTGCGTCTTCCGCCGGGGCCGAGCGAGAGGGTAAGGTGGAGAATCTTCATCCGTGACTGACCTGGCCGATTTTTTGTACCAGTTCGCTAGAGAGTATAGCCGGGCGGGAGGGCAAAATGGAAACCCAGGTGCTATAGTTTTCAGAAACGGACGGCATCAATGAATTCAGAGCCAATACAGTATCGTAACCAATCGGAGACCTCCGACGCGGATGCCGGAAGCGTGAGCAGGGCATCGGGTGATGAGGCGCCGTCGAGCGCGCGCCTAGGCATCTTGTGGGACGGGGCCGCCATCGCCCTGCTTGCCTGCACAGCCTTGGTCGTGCTTGCTGTGCCGGTGTTCCCGAGTGAGTGTGGGCCGATCCATCTCTACTATGTGGACATCATCCGGAGTCTGCTGACGCATTCAGGGCCATATACCCAACACTTCGAAATCAAATCACTCCTGACGCCTTACGCGCTCGAGTATTACTCGCTTCTCGTGTTCGAAACGGTGTTCTCCCCGGAGATGAGCGAGAAACTGCTCGTCTGCTGCTACATTTTCGCGTTCGGCCTTGGCTTCAAATATCTGGTGGACTCTGTCGCGGAACGGCACAGCCCGTGGACGCTCGCCGGAATACCCTTCTGCATGAATCTGCTTGTGTACATGGGGTTCATGAATTACTGCTTCGGCGTTGCGCAAGTGCTTTTTCTGTCCGGCCTCTGGATCCGCTGCCAGGGGCGGTTCGGCCCGGGCCGCGTTACAGCGCTGCTGGCCGGCTTCTTGTTGATGCTGCTCACCCACCCCGTGCCGGTCGCTGTTTTCCTGCTGTTTACCGGATTGCACTTCGTAGCGGATCTGGCGCGCGCAGCCGCAGGTGGTTCCTGGCTTTGGGCGCCATCCCTCCGCGCTCGCTGGCGGCCGCTGGCGCTGATTGCTCTCATGGCCGTAATCGCGACTATCTGGGTCGGCATGTTCGTGGACCACTCGCAGCGCCCTCCTTCCGAGCCAAGTTCCGTTGCGCAAATTGGTTGGATCCGCAGCGTGGCCGGCGCGCTAAGACTCGGGCACATAGTACCGTTCAGGTCGCCGTTCTACCGCATCGGCCTCTTGTTGCTGGTCGCCACGGCCGGCCTTGCCCTGCTGGTGAGCGTTTGGAGGCGCCGAGGCCGCGCCAGCTCCGCCGCGATCGCGATGATCGCAACCAGCGCGATCTGCTTCACGTTGCTTTGTGTCGCGCCGGACTCCATCAACGGAAGCTCGTATTTCCCGGACCGCTTTGCAATTCTCTGGGTCATGTTTCTTATCGCGGCCGCTGCCGCGCTACATCCCCCGCGCTCGTGGAGCCTCGCCGCCGGCGTGATCGCATTGTGCGCCACGAGCGTGGTGCTGCCTTTTCAGTGGGTAATCGCTTCGAGAATCGCCAGCGAGCTGAGACCGGTGCTGGAGGCCCCCCTGGCGAAGGCCGGATCGGTGGGTCTCCTCATTGGCGCCAAGCGTTCCCGTGAGGGAGATTTGTGGTTCGCTCCGTGCTTTTGGGGCGGAGCCCATTATTTTCGGCGATCCGGGGCGATTGTGGCGAATGCGCCGTGGCTGGGGCAGACGCACATCATGATCCGGCCGGCGCATCCGGACCGCTGGACGGGCATGGGCCCCTATCCGGCGGCGCAGTCGCTGGTGAACGCATCGCGCGCCGGAGCCACAGCTCCAGATCTCAGCTTTGTCGTGTGGGAAGGACCGCCCAGCGCCGTGTCGCAGGCCATCGTCGCCGGTCTGGCTTTCACTCCCCTCCCGCCGAATGGCCGGATGTTGGGAATCTACGCCCGCCAGCCTTGAGAATCGCCGGCTCGGCCCGCCGTCCTCGCGACCGTGCCGCCCGGCATCGGCTCCGCGGCGAATGAGACATTGAATGTCCGCACCACCAGATACAGCGGGCGATCTCGCGCTCGTGCTTGGTGCCGAAGATTTTCGCCAGTACGACATCGACAATCATAGAAGGGAGTCGTTTTCAGGAGGGACTCACTTTCATTCGAGCCTGCATGGCGTGCCGCGCCCCGCGCGCGCGCAGGTTGCGTCGGGCATTCCGGCAGCTCTCGACGATCCGGAAAGTCCATGGAATTATTCCCGATCCAAGCATGTGGAGCAGTTGGCGCGAGTGCACCCGCGGAATGCTTGCGCGGCGGGTCTACAATGCCGGTGGGGCGAGGCCAGGCCGCTACTAGTAGCGGTCCTCACTTTTCTAAGATATTGATAAACAATCACTTAGACAGATCAGGCCGCTACACTGTAGCGGCCTGCCTGCATTCCAAGAAGGTGCTCAGGCGCGTCCCATGACCACAGTGTGGGGGCTCAGGGGAATGGGGTGGGCGGTGACGCCTCCGAAGCCTGCCTCGGTGTACATGGCCGTGAGTTCGCTCAGCGTATAAGCGTCGCCCGCTACTGTGGACGCCAACATAGTCATGCTGAAGGCCGCGGGCATGGGCGGGGACACGCGGTCTTCATTGGGAACGAACTCGAGCGTGGCGGCGCGCCCCCCGGGCCGCAGCACGGCGTGGACCTTCTTCAACAAACCCACGCAAGTCGGTGGATCGAAGTGGTGCAGGAAGTTGGTGAGCAACACGGCGTCATAAGGCCCGCCGAAGTCGACCTCGAAGGCGCTACCAGGCAGCATGTCGTAACGGTCTTGGACGCCGGCCTTGCGGGCATTATCCAGAGCCACTCTCAACACGGGAGCCCAATCCAGACCGGTGACGCGGGCCTGCGGGTTCTGTTTGGCGATTTCGATGCCGAACAGGCCGTGGCCGGCGGCGATATCCAGTACGCGCATCGGGCCGTCGTGTCCGTCCAGCACCACCGCGCCTAATGGACCAACCATGGGCGCCATCATCGGCGCCATGGTTTCCGCGAACTGGACCCAGATCGGATTCTCCGGCTCCACGCTGCCATCGCCCGGCAGGACGGTGCGGCCGGTGCGCACGATTTCCGCCAGATGGTCGTAAGGCTCCCGCATGACCGGGTTGCCGAGAAATTGTGCGATGGAGGCCAAGGACGAAGGCGAACGCGGGTCCAGGAAGGCGGCGCTCGTCGGGGTGTGCCGGTAGCGCCCGTCCGCTTTAGTCAGCACGCCGCAGATCGTGAGAAAATCGCACAGGATCCGGATGCCGCGTTCGGAAGCCGAACAGTGGCGCGCGATGGAGGCCAAGTCTCCCGGCCCTTCGCCCACGGCGCGGAAGAGATCGAGCTCGATCGCCGCCTTTAGAGCCGCCGTGCGCTGATGCGCATTCAGCATTTCGAACACCAGACCGGGAGTCAACGGACCTCCGGCGCTATTCCCAGGGTGCATTGTCAGTCTCCTCTTCAACCAGCCAGGATTTCCACTTTGGCATCCCATGCCAAGTACCCGACAGTTTAACCCAATCGACTCTACTCGCGTGGTCGCGCGCGCAGGTTGCCCCGCGCACTTTGGCAGCTCTCGACGATCCGGAAAGCTCCAGACAGTGATCCGCTCAGACCGAGACGGAGGGGACTATCGGTTCCTTAGGAGTCCATGGAATTATTCCCGATCCAAGCATGTGGAGCAGTTGGCGCGAGTGCACCCGTCGAGTGCTTGCGCGGCGGGTCTAGAATGCCGGTGGGAAAGGGGAAAGGGGAAAGGGGACGTCCTGATGGAAAGGGGACGTCCTGATGCGTCCCTCCTGGATTTTGTTGCCGTTTATACCGCCCCTGGTCCAGCGGATTGGTTCTGAAACACTGATTGCAGGACGGCTGAGGGTTCGCCCGCCGGTCACGCACCCGAGGGCGCAGTGAATCGAGCGTGAACGCGCACAACGCACTGGACGCTCCGGAACAACTCTCGCATACTGAAACAGCAGGCTGGTCGATCACTTATCAGCAGGTGCGCATGGATTCCATCTGCCGAAGACCAGATTCAACGAGGAGAAAACCCCACTGGGACAGATCAGGACGTCCCATTTCCCATTTCCGCAGATTCAACGAGGAGAAAACCCCACTGGGACAGATCAGGACGTCCCATTTCCATTTCCACTGGGACAGATCAGGACGTCCCATTTCCATTTCCCACATTTCCCATTTCACCATTTCACAGGACGTCCCATTTCAGGGGTTTTCACCGCGCGGCGCACCGTGCATTCACCGTGAAAACACCGTGTCGACGCGGGGAAAACACGGTTTTGCGCGGGGTTTTTGCCTATCCGCGTAATCGTGGTTTTCTAAAGGACTTAGGCGAACTAGTCAGCGGACGTTTGCGAGCGCGACCTTGCATCTATATCGTTCTAAAAGACTTAGCCGTGTTTCACCATGTATCTATGGTTTTCTAAAAGACTTAGCCGAATTGAACCACGCATTTTAGCGCGCGTCTCCATGTAACTTCTTTTTTATGAGTGACTTAGCCGCATTGAATCGCAAACATTAGCGTGCGCACACTGCGTTTTCGTGTATCTTCGCTGTTCTAAAGGACTTAGCCAAAATCAACTACGTATTTCGCGCGCATTACGTATCTATGGTTTTCTAAAGGACTTAGCCATCTTGAACGCGTATTTCCCAGCAAATACCACAAGTCACCACGTAATCCGCGTTTTCTAAAGGACTTAGCCGCATTATGCCGCTCTGATCGGCATACGTGCCGCGCGCCGAATGAACCCGCGATCCGACTCGCGAAACGCGCGGCCGAGGGGTTCTCTTGGATCGCATGGCATCTCTCCCGCGGCTGAGCGACCGCCACTGCCAGTCCTGAGAGGAGCGACGCCGATGGAGGCAATTGAATGTAGAATCGATGCTGGCCAGGATGGCAAACGGAAATCCCGGGTGCATGGAGAGACACAATGCGGAGCAGGTGGTCAGCGGTAATCTTCCTCACGGCGGTGGCTTGGGGCGGCGTCCGGGAACAGAGCCTGGATGGATTATTCGCGCCGGGTCAGGCGGTGTGCAGCCATTGCGATCTGGCGGCCGCCTCCGCGCGGGCCGCGCGGGTTACCCTGTGGCGCGGATACGAGACCACCGGCTTTGCAACGACCAGCCTGCCGGTGAGCGACTTCAGCCCGTTCGCGTCGTTGCGATTTGAAGTGGAGAACCCGTCGAGCGAACCGCTTTCGGTCTTCGTGCGGCTTTCGAACCAGACCGGACATCCAGGGCCCGAGACATACACCGGCGGCACGTTCGACGGATTCGTGATCGGGCCGGGCCGCAGCACGGTGGAGATCAGCCTGGAGAAGATGCAATCTCCGCAACAGCACCCGGTGGATGCGCGGCGGATTGCCTGGCTGGGCGTGTTCTTCCAACCGCTGTTTCTACGGGACGGATTGGAACTGATGTTCAAGCAGGACCGGACCCTGCTCATTTCCAATCCGCGGCTGAGCACGGATCCGGCCAAGCCGCAGAAACAGCCGTATGGGGATCTGCTGTTCCGGGAAACGGAACCCGGGCTGCGGCCGCTGCGTGCCGAAACCGAGCAGGCCCTGGCGGAACTCGATACACAAATAGGCCAGGCCAAGGCGCGCGGGCAGGAGACCGCGTACGCGGAGATCTACCCGTACCTGGCGCAGGTGGCATTCCGCTCGCGGCTGGCGGCGTTCTGGCAGGATCGGGCCGCGGAACAGCGCCAGGCGCTCAGCTTGCTGCTGGCAGGAGCGCGCGAGGCGAAGCGCGAGCTGGAGGCAGTGGCGCAAGGCAGAGCCGCGGCGCGGGTGGTGCCGCCGCTGCCGGATTACGGCAAGCTGGAGATCCGCGACGGCTACTACCGTTCGGGCGCCGATCCGGCGCTGATCTTCTCCATGCTTTACAACAACCACAGTGCGCTGCAGCGCTGGTTCGCCAGCAACGAAACGGACTACGGCGCCGCGCTGGTGGCCGGAGGGGATCGGTTCAACGTGGAAAAGCAGCCCATCTGGCAGGCCTACCAAAAGTACCCCGATACGCACCGCGTGGGCTGGGACAACGCCAGCGCCCTGATCCGCGATGAGGGCTCGTGGGAAGTGATCGGGCCTCCGGTCATCATCTGCGTGGAGAGTCCGCACACGCGCGATGCCATCGCAAGAATGATCGAGCAGTTCGAAAAGGAGCATGCCGGCGACCGCAGCCACCTTGTGCAGAACATGGATTTTGAATACGCCTACGTGTGCTACTGCGAGCGGACCCGCCAGATGTGGGCGCGCTGGCTGGAGCGGAAGTACACCGATGTGCGGAAGGCGAACGCGATCTGGGCTAGCACCTTCGAGGGATTCTCGAGCGTGCCGATGCCGCGTCCCGAACAGGCCGCAAAGAACCGCGCGTTGTGGTTCGATTGGGCCACGTTCAACCTGAATCGCTTCGTGGATCACATCCGCTGGACCGGGGAACAGGTCCGGCGCTGGGAACCGCGCAAGGCCCTGACGACGGGCTCGCCCTATTACGCTTTCGATCCGGCGTTCTGGACCGGCATAGACGCAGAGGAATTGACGGATTCCGGCATGACCGGCGTGGTGCTTGAGGAGAATTATGCTCTGGACACGCTGATGCCGGAGTACCTGCATGCCTTAGCGGGCCGCCAGCCGGTGGAGGATTTCGAGTATCACGGGGTTTTGCACCAGATTCTGCCGAGCTTCCTGCACGGGGACGCCGCGATCTCGATGTGGTGGTGGAACAGCGCTATGCACTGGACTCCCAACGAGCCGATCAACGAATGGACCACGAGTTTTCCGCAGAGCTACACGATCCCGCTGAGCGATCTGGCCAAGGCCATGCGGGACGCGCTGGACGTGCGGCGACTGGGCCGCGAAATCGCTGCGTTGGGCAGCGCGCCGCGTCCGATTGCGCTGCTCTATTCGAAGTCGTCCATGCTGCAACAACCGCCGAAGGAATCGGCCGAAATCGGGACTTTCCCCTATCTGTCCTCGCTGCGGGGCATCTACAATGCCTCGCAGGCCGCGGGATTGTACATCGGACTGACGACGGAAAAGAAGATCCTGGCGGGCGACCTGGCGCAGCGGAAGATTCTGGTGCTGCCCGGCGCGGAATTCGTTCCGGGACCAGTGCGGGATGCGATCCTCGACTGGGTGGACGGCGGAGGAACGTTAATTGTCTCTCCGGATTCGCTGCTGGCGGACGAGTATGCGCGGCCGTCGGACACGCTCGTCAAGCTGGGGCTCAAAATGGTCCGGCGCGAGCCGGCGCCGCTGAAACATGGCGAGACGGTCGTCACGGAATACAACGCGGATGAATTGCCGCGCATGGCGTTCACCACGAACGGAGTGCGGCTGGAGGCCGTGGGCGCGCGGCAGGTTATCGAGTGCGCAAAGACCGAAGTGAGCGGACGATTTCAGGATGGCGTTCCGGCCGTGGTGCGGCAGCAGCGCGGGCGCGGCCGGATTTACTGGCTGGCTGCGGCGCTGGAGCCGGCAAGCTGGCGCCAATTCCTGTCGATGGTGGCGCGGCAAGCCGGACTTGAACCCGAACTGCAGGTGACGGCGGAAGCGGGCAGCACGGCGGAGTACGTCGAGCACCGTGTCACCGAATTGCAGGGCCGGCATCTGGCCTACCTCTACAACAATTCGGATCGGGAGGCGCACCTGGTCCTAAAGACGGCCTTGGCCCATCGCGGCATGCTGGATCTGCGCAGTCTGGCGCCGGTCGAGGGCGGGCGGCTATTGGTCCCGGCGCGAGAGACCGCGATCGTCGAATTCCAGTAGGCGTCCGAGGATCGGGTGCAATTTGCTCCAACCCGCATGAGTCCGGCTCCGATTGTCCACTGCGGTTTGAGCGCAACACCGAAAAAGCGCTCGATCGGAGATCACCTTCCCACGAGCTTTCGGAAGGAGTAGGATTTCGTCTTGCGCGGCACGCAACCGTTTTTGCCCGCGCTCCGGAAAGGATTCCCTATGCAGACGCTCCGCTCGCTCCTGTCGCTGTTGATGGCTGCCGGAACTGCTCTGGCAGTGGCCGGACCCATCGTCGAAACAACCGGCGGCAAAGTGCAGGGACGCAGCCTCGGCGCGGCCGGCGGGGCAGCGTTTCAGGGCATTCCCTTCGCCCAGCCTCCGGTCGGCGAACTACGCTGGCGCGAGCCGCAGCCCGTGCGGCCGTGGGGCGGCGTGCGGGATGCGACCCGCTACGGCGCGCCCTGCGCCCAGATTGCCGCCGGCTGGAACGATCATGCCGCCGCGCTGGGGAGTGAAGATTGCCTCTCCTTGAACATCTGGAACTCCGAGTGGCCGGCAAAGACGAAGAAGCCCGTCATGGTGTGGATTCATGGAGGCGCCAACATGGGCGGCTCGGCGCTGGGCGCGGGCGGAATTGAACCGCCATTCGACGGCGAGAAACTGGCACAACGCGGTGTGGTCGTGGTCACTGTGCAATACCGGCTGGGCGTGCTCGGCTTCATTGGCCACCCCGAATTGACGGCCGAGTCGCCCCATCACGCATCCGGCAACTACGGCCTGTTGGATCTGATTGCCGCATTGCACTGGGTTCAGGCGAACATCGCCCGATTCGGAGGGGACCCGCGGCGCGTGACGATCTTCGGGCAGTCGGCGGGCGCCATGAATGCAGGCATGTTGATGGTTTCACCGCTTGCTCGCGGCCTGTTCCAGCGCGCGATCCTGCAAAGCGGGACAGTCAGCATCCAAGGCCGGCCCACCGCCACTGCCGCTCAGGCCGACCATGCCGGCGCAGTGCTCGCCACGAAGCTCAACGCACCGGCGAGCGGGGCCATGCATTACCTTCGCGGGCTGAGCGTCGCGGAGATCCTGAAGGCTTCGCCGCCCTATGGCGGCGGCGGCGAAGGCCGGCCGTCCCCAAGCATCGATGGATACGTCATCCCCGAATCGCCGGCGGCCGTTTTCGCGGGCGGCAAACAGGCGCCGGTGCCGCTCCTTATCGGCAACAACGGGCGCGAATTCGAATTCAAGGGCGACGACGAAGCGCTCAGGAAAGCGGTTGAGCATTTCTTTGGACCGCTCGCGCCGCAGGCATTGAAGCTGTATGGGCTGGCTGGCGAGCCTGCCGCGGAAAGTTATCCGCCCTACGGCGGCGCGGGTTCTCAATTCAGCACGGATATGGCTTTCCGTTGCCCGGGCGTTATGATTGCGGGCCAACACTCCGCGCACTTCCCCACCTACCAGTACGAGTTCACCGCGGGACCCGACTCGACCGGCGTGCCGCATTCGGGCGAGCTGCAGTACGTCTTCGGTACGCGCGGCGTGAAGGAGACCACTGACCCCGATCCGCAGCGCACGGCCGAAGTTCAGCGCTACTGGACGAACTTCGCGAAATCTGGCGATCCGAATGGCGCTGGGTTGCCAGTTTGGCCGAAGTACGATGCCGACAGGCGCGGCTATCTCGAATTCACGCGGAGCGGGCCCGTGCAGAAAGCAGACTTGCGCCCGGCGGTCTGCAAGCTGTTCGCGGAACGCCTGCAATCCGGCACCGGCGTGCCGTCGCCGCGGTAAGTCGCGACAGCGCGCCTGAAGGCCCAACCCGCACCTCAGCCAGTCGCGGACACCGCGGCCGCCCCGTGCGGCAGAGGAGTGTGTCCATACGGACATAACCCGGCCACGCAGTGCGTCGCTTCCAGGACGCGAATGGACCATTTGCGCAGAAATCCATATCACACGATGACGTCGGGATGATCGATCGGGAGGGCCGGCGTTACAATGGCCGTCATGCGAATCGCGGCCCTGTTAGTCTTGCTCTGTTCGCCGATGACGGCGGCGCAGACGCCTAGGCCACTGGACATAGCCCCATTCGGGACGCTGTCGAGTTGGGGCGATGGCAAGGAGCCGCAGCCTGTCTCCGTCGCTAATCCTGGGCGCGATCTTGGCATCGAATGGCGCGACGAACGCGACGTGCAGGAAATCCGCGTGCGCTTTGCCGGTCCGGAGCCGCGCCACTTCAAAGTGCAGTACTGGTTCAGCACCTGGCCGAGCACCCCGCCGGAGATGCCCAACGTCGAGGATCCGGTGGACGACCGCTGGCAGGGGGAATGGCTCACGGCCGCGGTAGACCAGGAGTGCCGCGCCGGGGAGTGCCGGTACACTTTTCAGCCATTGGCCAAGAGCGAGAACCCACTGGCCGGCAACATGCCGGGCGTACGCTACCGCCGCACGCTGAAGCTTCGGCTTCTAACTGACACCGCGCTCCCGGCGATGAAGTCCATGGCCGTGTTCACCGACTCGGTCGAGCGCAGGCTGAGTCTGCGGATCGCGCTTGGATATCAGGAAAGGCAACCTGTGCGCTGGGAAGGGGGCGTGGAGGTTTCTAACGGCCATCTGCGTTCTGTGCGGCCATGGAACTTCAAAGAGGACGATTCCTTTCAATCGGCCGCCAGATGGAGTTTCCGAAGCGCGGATGGGATGAAAGGCTTGTTCGTGGATGTGACGGCCGCCTCACCTTCTCTGCCCGGTTCGTTGGATTCCACTCTGGTAACGATTCGCGCGAAGGCCGGCTCAGCGGACCGCACGTTCACCTTCAACGTGGACGACCTGAAGCGAGGCCCTATCTACGTCCCCGATTTCCACGCCTATGTTTGCGATGCGTCCCAGCCGGCCGGTTTCCAGCCGCCGGCAGGCAAGGGCCCGCGCATCCGCACCGAGATTCCGGCCGAGCCCGAGCAGAACTACGAGCGCGCGTCGAGTGAAATCCCCGCGCTCGATCCTTGGCAGACTCAGAGCGGCCGTCCCATCTATCTCCTGCTCGCGCCGGATTCGAGTTGGCAGAAGTTCGCATTTGAATACGGGGGCAACGTTTTCATCCGCAAAGGCGACAAGGGAGCGCTGTGGTCCAGCGGAACCAAAGCCAAGGGCAAGGAACTGGCGCGGCTCGACTGGGCAGGCGACCGCATCACGTGGCGCATCGGAACGGGCGCGGCCCCGTATTACCGCGAAGACAGAAAGGCTTCCGTCTCCCTGCAGGATGGCTACCTCCCGGTGGTGACCCAACGCTGGGAGAACGATGGGCTGCGCTACAGCGAGGAGGCGTTCACGACGCTGCTGCGGGGGCCGCTCTCTCCCGACGCGCCCGGCCGCGACGAACAGACGCCTGCGATCCTGCTGCTCCGTCTGACAGCGGAAAACAGCGGAATATCGGCCAGCACGGCGCACGTGTGGCTGAGCGTCCAGACAGTGGAGAAGCAGAGCGGGCCGGGCGCCAACCTGGAGGAGAAACTGCGCGTGACGGGAAAGCAGGTGTGGGCGCAAGGCGCCGTCCCGCGATTGCGCGCCGTGTTCGACAGCGCCAGCCCTCCCCAGTCCGGCGGCGGCACCGTGCCCGTGCACTTCGCGTTTGAAGTGAGAGCCGGTTCCCGCGAATCCGTGACGTTGAAGCTGCCGTTCGTTTCCGATCTCTCGCACGCGGAAGCGGCGGAACTCGAGCAGATGGATTATGAAGCGCAGCGCGGCCGTGTGGCCGCCTACTGGCAGGAGCGCGTCAGCGCTGGGGCGCGTTTCTCCACGCCCGAGCCGAAGATCGACCTGCTCATGAAGGCGCTTCTATGGCACATCCGCATGGGCGTCACGAAGGATCCCGCTAGCGGCCTTTACATGGTCCCCGCGGCTGGTTACGATTACCAGGTCTATGCGAATGAAGCCTGCTTCCAAACGCTCCTGCTCGATACCCTCGGTCAACACGAGACGGCCGCCACGTACCTAGAAACGCTTCTCAAGCTACAAGGCAGCAAGAGTTTTCCGGGCCTGCACCGGGGCATGGAGGAGGCCATTTTCCACGGCGTTCGGGTCAACGAAGAATACGACTACACGGCCTCGACTTATGGCCTGGACCATCCGACCGTGTTGTGGACCCTGGCCGAGCATTATCTCTATTCGCGCGACAGGGAATGGCTGCTGCACGCCTGGCCGCACATGGAGAAAGCTATTGCCTGGATCCAAAAGCAGCGTGAGGCGACGCGCCGGCCGGGCGCGCGAGAGTACGGCCTGCTGCCGGCATCGTCGCTAGAAGATAACTCCGATTGGGCCAACTGGTTCTCGATCAATAGCTACGCCTGGGCCGGCCTGGACCGCGCCGCGCGCGCCTTGGCCGACGTCGGCCACCCTGCAGCGGCTCGCATCCGGGGCGAGGCAGACTCCTACCGCGCTGAACTGCGGGCCGCCGTCCTGCGCGCCTCGCAAGAAGCTCCGCTCACCCAACTACGCGACGGCACCTACGTTCCCTACGTGCCGGTGGAACCTAACCAGCGCTTCCGCCGCTTCGGCCCGTCCCGCGTCGAATACTACAAGCGCTATGGAAAGCCGGGCATCCCGATGCTGCGTCTGGCAGCCACCCGTGAAGTACTCTACGGTCCGATCATCCTGCTGAACATGGGCGTGTTCGGGGCCGATGAGCCCATCGCGAATTGGATCTTAGACGACTGGGAAGACAACGTCACGCTGACCAGCGGCATGGGGGTCAACGTTCACGGCGTCACGGACGATCGGTTCTGGTTCAGCCAGGGCGGCATGGTCTTCCAGGCGAACCTGCAGAATCCGATCCTGGTCTATCTGAAGCGCCACGAGATACCCGCGGCGGTGCGCAGTATCTACAACAACTTCGTGGCCTGCCTGTATCCGGATGCAGACGCGTTTACGGAAGAATTCCACGAATGGAGCCACGCCAGTGGACCGTTCTATAAGACGCCCGACGAAGCCCGCTTTGTGAATCGCATCCGGGACGCGCTGGCGCTCGAGGAAGGCGATGCATTGTATCTCGCGAGCGGAGTGCCGCGGCGCTGGCTCGAGTCTCCCGCAGGTATCCGGGCGGACCGGATCGCAACCTATTTCGGGCCCGTCAGCTACAGCCTGAAGCCCGGGTCCGAGCCCGGCGCCATCGTCGCCATTGTGCAACCGCCGGCGCGCAATCCGGCCGGCAAGGTGTGGCTCGTGGTGCGCACGCCGCAGAGGCGAATCCATAACGTCACGATCAACGGCGAACCGTGGACCAGAATCGACCAGGAGCGCGAGGCTATTGAACTACCCCAGGGCAGTTCCAGCCTGGAGATCCGGATCCGCTGAAACGCCTGAGGGCCACCACATGAAAGCAGAACCCATCACCTCTCGTGTTCCTCCGTGGCGCTGTCCACCAGAAACTCTGTTGTTGGGCTGCGATGAGGTTCATGTCTGGCGAGCGACCTTGGACCCGCCACCGTCACAGATTCTGAGGTTTCTCAACAACCTGGCTGTGGACGAACAGGCAAGGGCCGAGCGGTTGCGTTTTAAGAGGGACCGCGAGCGCTTCATCGTGGCTCGGGGAGTGCTCCGGGCCATCCTCGGCTTCTACTCGAATAGAGCGCCAGAATGCCTGTCCTTTTGCTACAGCTCTTTTGGAAAGCCGGCCCTTGCCGGAGAATCTGACAGGGATGCGATCCGCTTTAGCGTGTCGCACTCCCACGGAGTCGCCCTTTACGCGGTCACTCGTGGTCGGGAGGTGGGCATCGACCTCGAACGCATCCGTTTCGATCTGGCGGTCGTGGAGATCGCCGAGCGGTTTTTCTCACGACGGGAGCTGGCGATGCTCCGGGCACTCCCAACGGAACTACAGCGCGAGGCGTTCTACCGCTGTTGGACGCGGAAGGAAGCCTACATCAAGGCCCGGGGCGAAGGACTTTCACTGCCCTTGGACCAGTTTGATGTGTCGCTGGCTCCCGGGGAACCGGCCGCAATACTCGGCACTCAACATGATCCATCCGAAGCCTCCCGCTGGTCTCTCCGGGAACTTACCCCCGCCCCCGGCTATTTCGCCGCCCTTGCCGTGGAAGGACACGACTGGGGTCTTGCCTGTTGGCAAAAGCCGGACCCGAGGCCGTAATCAATCTGAATATTCCGACTCAATGTTGCCGAGCCCATCGCTTGGTCATTCGCCTGCACTGGGTATCTCCTCAGTTTGAACTCGGGCTGGACCGCGTGTCCATCCAGAAACGCGCACCAAGCACAGCTGATTGCGACGTCAACCGGCTCGAGATCGGCCATGCCGGGTTCACCATCCTCAGCAAGGTAGGGGAGATTACCTCCGGCGTGCTGCTGTTCGTGGAGTGCGCGGAAAAGGACCGCCAAACTGAGGTGCCGTGGCGGCTCGTGGTTGTGCCCCGGCCGGAGCTCACACCGCTGGCGGAGGCCATGGGGAAGCTGGTGATGGCGGAAGCCGAAGAGGCGATCAAGAGGCGGCCGGAGGTTGACAGAAAGATGGCCCAACGATGAACGAGAACTGAGTCGAATCTATGGCGATGGGATCCATCAATTGCTTTTAGACTAGAATGACCCTCCAAGCACTCAGCACACTCAAGATCGCCTTGAATCGCCGGGCTGAGGCGCCGGCTAACCTCAAGTGTCGCCAGTATTGGGGCCGTTGCATGGCCAATGTCGGGTCGGCGCAACGGCTTGATTATTGCGTGAAGATACCGGAAACTGGCAGCATCGTTACATGGTGGCTGCCAAGCTTACGCCCATGCGATGGCCCCGGCAATGGAGCGATGCGGCGCTTCTGGATTTGCTGCGCGGGACGCCGGTGAACTATCTGTTGGTGGAGGATGGGACGGCCGCCGGCCGGCTCAGGAGTGCCGCGGAATCGCTGCGCCTGCCGGTCACGATCGCGGGCGCTGCGCCCAGCGGCGTCGAGATGGTGCAGGGAGATTGGCCGGGCACCAAGGCGATGGCTCCCGCGGAGAACGAACACATGGCCGCGGGGCCGACCGGCGAGCCGTGGATCGATTCCAACGGGTGGAAGGTGAAGCTGGCCGAGGCATTGCATCCGGGCAGCGAAGTCTGGGTCGAAGCCGCTCCAGCCGCGCCGCGGCTGTACCCGGAGTCCTACGTGATCGGGGTCGCCGACGCGTCGGCGCATGGCGGATGCTGGGTGATCAGCCTGGACGACCGGTTGGCGGCCAGTGTCGCGGCGCACGATACAGCCGCCTTGGCAACGTGGAAACGGGTTGCGACAGCGGCGGGCTTTTTTAAGGACTGGCGCTGGCCGGGGATGATGCCGGCGGCGCTGATCGGCGTGATCTCGGATTTCACGGGCGACAACGAATTCCTGAGCCAGGAACTGCTCAATCTGCTGGCGCGGAGCAATCAGCAAGTGCGTATTCTGCCCACCGGCAAGGTCACCGCGGCTGGAATGGAGGGCTTGAAAGCGGTCATCTATGCGGACGAGTCGGTCCCGAGTGCAGCGCTGCGGAAAATGGTCGCGGATTTCGTGGAGCGGGGCGGGACGCTGGTCGCCGGCACGAAATGGGGCCACTCTGCAGGCGCCGAGGCGGGCGGCGAACCGCATCCGCGTTACGACGTGAGAGTGCAGGGCCAGGGGCGCGTGGCGATCGCGCGCAAGCCGATCGATGACCCATATCTGCTGGCGCAGGACACGGCCGTGCTGGTGAGCCACCGCTACGACCTAGTCCGTCTTTGGAACGGCGGCGCGGTGCGGGCGAACCTCTCGGGCGCTGCGGACGGCAAGCGCGGGCTGCTGCAACTCGTGTTTTATGCCAACGCGCGGGAGGGAGATGCCACCGTGCGCGTCTCCGGCGCCTGGCGCACAGCAAAGCTCTTCACGCTGGACGGGGCGGAGGGGCGCGATGTCCCGCTAGTGCCCGAAAAGGGCGCGGCCGAAGTACAATTGCCGGCCATTGCGCAATACGCGGCCGTACAACTGGATGCGTAGAAGGGAAGCGGAGACCATGTCTGAACTGCGCACGCGGAGACAATGGATATGCGGCGCCGCCCAACTGGCAGGCGCCGGAGTGCTGGGCAGCGTGGTTGGGCGCGGGACGGACGCCCCGGCGGCGCCGGTAGCGGTTGCCCGGTGCCCGACGTACAGCAGCCCCGAACTGCTGGCCGCGCTGAACCAAATGTTCGACCAGATCGGGGGACTGGGGCGGATCGTCCGCGGCAAAACCGTGGGCGTCAAGATCAACCTGACCGGCGCGCAACATTATCGCCTGGGCCACGTACCGCAATGCGAGACGCACTTCACGCATCCGCTGTTGATCGGCGCGGCGGTGCACCTGATGGGCCGCGCGGGCGCGCGCCGGATTCGCGTGCTGGAGAGTCCGTGGTCGACCGCCGACCCGCTGGAAGAGTTCATGCTGCAAGTCAGCTGGGAACCGCGGGACATCCTGGGCGCGGCGCCGAACGTCGAGTTCGAGAACACCAACTACTTGGGGCAAGCCAGGAAATACTCGCGCGTGCTGGTGCCGCACGGAGGCTACATCTTCCCGGGCTTCGACCTGAACCACTCGTACACGGACTGCGACGCCTTCGTCAGCATGACGAAGCTGAAGGAACACGGTGTAACGGGCGTGACGCTCTCGCTCAAGAATTGCTTCGGCATCACGCCCGCGACGATCTATGGGACCGGTGCGGGAGAGGACGAGCCCACGGAACTGCCGCGCGGGGGCCGCACAATCATCCATTCGGGTGCGCGGCAGCCCTCCCGGAGCGCGCCGCAAGAGCAGGACCTCACGACGCCGCGGCAGGCCGGGTACCGGGTTCCGCGCGTCGTGGTGGACCTGGTATCGGTGCGGCCGGTGGACCTGGCCATCGTGGACGGAGTGAAAACCATGACCGGCGGCGAAGGGCCATGGGGGCGGGAAGAGAAGAGCGCGGTCAGTCCTGGAGTGCTGGTCGCGGGCACCAACCCGGTGAATACAGATGCAGTTTGCATGGCGCTGATGGGTTATGATCCGATGGCGGTCCGGGGCACGCCGCCGTTCGAAACCTGCGACAGCACTCTGGCGCTGGCGGAAGCCGCGGGCATCGGGACACGCGATCTGCGGCGCATCGACGTCGCGGGAGGGCCGATTCGCGAGCCGGCGTTCGATTTCGCCGCATTGCGCCGGCAACGCCGCAACGTGTCCGCCAAGGGATAGCGGTTACGCCGCCCGAGCAACCGCTTTAGCGCTGACATTTGTCTGCATATTGCATCAGATCCACCGTGGCGTAAATTGCACGAGAATTCCCCTGCAATTACGGTGCGCGCACGGTGAATTACGACAAAGACACGGTGCTCTTACGGTGCAATGCACACTGAAACCTGGTTCCGAGACGAGAGCACAGCGAAAGCTGCCCGCCCCGCCGCACCCCTCTTCCCATCCTCGCCCGAGGTGACGAGCCGGGTCCGCCTCAGGCGAATTTCCAGCCCTTGCGGAACTTCGGCTTCAGGTACTGGTTGGCCGCGTTGTTGTTGGTGAAACGGCCCTTGGCCGCGTCCCACTCCAGCTTGCCCTCGAACTTCATGGCGATCACGCCCAGCAGCATCCACTGCACGAACGGGCCCGCGACGCTGAAGTTCGAGCACGCCGGATCGCCGCCCTTGCAGGCGCGAATCCAATCCTGGTGATGCCCCGGCGAGCGCGTCAGGAGCTTGGGCGGGAACTTGTAGTCCTGCATCTTGGACGCGGGCACGAGGCGCGTCCCGCCGCCGTAGCAGCCGGTGGTGATCATGCCTTTCTGGCCCATGAACAGGCTGCCGTTCACGTCCGGGTCGCCCAGTTTCTCATCCGCCGCCACACCCTCGAACTTCGGCACCTCCGTCAGCCCGTCGTGCCAGAAGATCTGCACCGGCGGCATGGAGTCGCGGGCTGGGAAATCGAAGCGGATGAGCGACTTCTTGGGGAAGGTGTACTTGCCTTTGCCTTCCTGCATCAGGCACTCGACGCTGGTCGGCGGCGTGAGCAGCAGCGCCATGTTCGGCGTGCCCAGAATGTGGCACGCCATGTCGCCGATCGCGCCACAGCCGAACTCCGGGAAGGCGCGCCAGTTGTGCGGCACGTAGGCCGGGCTGTAAGGGCGCGGATCGCAGTCGGCCAGCCAGGCATCCCAGTCGAGCGTCGGCGGAACGGGCGCTTCCTTCGGCACCACCTCCGGCCCCTGCGGCCAGTAGGCCCACGGGCGGTTGGTCCAGGCGTGCACTTCGGTGACGCCGCCGATCTCGCCCGCCCAGACCATCTCGCAACATTGCCGCGCGCCTTCGCTCGAGTAGCCCTGGTTGCCCATCTGCGTGGCCACGCCGTGTTTGGCCGCGGCCAGCGTCAGTTGCTGCGCTTCCCACACCGTGCGCGTCAGCGGCTTCTCGCAATACACGTGCTTGCCGCGCGCCATGGCCCACATCGCCGCGCTGGCGTGCACGTGGTCTGGACAGGCCACGATCACCGCGTCAATCTCGTTCGACTGCTTGTCGAACATGCGCCGGAAATCCTTGTACTTCGGCACGTTCGGATACAGCTTGAACGTCTTCTCGGCGCGCGCGTCGTCGGGATCGGTCAGCGCGACGATGTTCTCACTGGAACACTCGTGAATGTCCTCGCTGGCCCGGCCTCCGGCCCCGACCGCGGCGATGTTCAGCTTCTCGTTGGGCGATTTGTAGCCCAGTCGCTTCAGCGAGGGAGCACTGCCGAAGCCGGCGCTGGGCAGCGCGCCCGCGAGCAGCGCGCCGTAGAAAAGGTGACGTCTGGTGAGAGTAGGGTTGTCCATGACTTCGATTCCGTTGTGATCGGCAACAATAGCCTACACCCGCGCGGCTGCGCCCGGGTAAGCCGTGGCGCTATAGATCCGCGAGGTCGTATTCACCCAGCCGCAGCGGATACATGCCGTACTGCCGCACCAGCCGCACCACGTAGTCGTAGCGCTCTCCGCTGACGTCGCCCGGCACCGAGTGATCGGACTGGAAGATGAACCCGCCGCCCTTGGCTGCGTTCAACTTCGTCAGCACGGCGGCTTTGATTTCGCCGAATGTGCCGTTGGCCCAAAGTTGCACGTCCATGTTGCCGCAAAATCCGATGCGGTGGCCGAACTTGCGGCGCAGGGCGATGACGTCCATGCCGGCCTTGGCCTCGAGCGGGTTGTAGGCGTCCACGCCCAGCTCGACGAAGTCCGCGAAGATGCGGTTCACGTTGCCGCAGCCGTGGTAAATCACCGGCAGATTGTGCGCGTGGCATTCGTCGACCAGCGCCTGCACGCCCGGCTTGAAGTGCGCGCGCCAGAAGGCCGGCGAGAACAGCATGCCCTTCTTGCAGGCCACGTCGCCCCAGATCACGACGCCGTCCAGCAGCCCGCCGGCGGCCTGGATCTGCGCCTTCAGGACCTCGAGCGAGAACGCGTGGATGCGTTCGACGAAGCGCGCGATCGCGTCCGGGTACAGGCCCATCCAGAGCATCGCGTTCTCCGAGCCGACGATGCGCCACAGCATCTCGTGGGCTTCACATACGCCGCCGAAAACCGGGAACTCCGGCCATGCCGATTTGATTCGCTCGACGTACGGCGCCAGGTTGCGGGCAAAGCCGTCGCCCACGCCGTTGATCTGGTCATCGCCGCTTGAGAAGTAGCGGCGCTGGTCCCACGGATCGTGAAACTGAAAGGCCTCCATCTTCTCGACGGTGTCGGTTTCGAAGCGCACGAACGCCGGCATGGGATAGGCCAGTTTCTTCCTCAGGACCGCTTCAAACCCGGTCCTGACGACAACCTCTTCGGCGTTCTCCAGCAGAATCTCGAAGGGCTGGATGTGCGGATCGAGGTTGGGGTTGAACTGCATCCAATCGAGGTCGTAAAAGCGGTAGATATCGGCGTCCGCGGCGAGCCCCAGTTCCTCGCGCCAGCGGCGCAGGAAACTGCCCCAGAAAAAGTCGCTGACCGGGACGCGGTCGGCCTCCTGGTGGCGCAAGGTCAGGTTCATGCGTTCGAGTTTCGCCAGGCAGTTGGCAGTCCGGGTCATAGCCGCCTCTCCCCGTCGCGAACCCTGGCAGCCGGGTCGCGCCGAGGCCCGCGCCGCAGCGCGCGGAAGCCTCATTATCTTATCGCCGCGGGCTAGTCGGCGCGTGGATCACGCCGATTCGATTTGCGAGGCGACGGAGCAACCCCGATACAATGAACTCAATCCACGCGTATCGAAGGCCCAGAATCAGGTGACCGAAATCTTCGCCAGCCTGTCCGCCAAGGCCCGGGTGCTCGACCTGGGAGCGCGCCACGGAAGCTTCAAGATCGAGCGGCAGGATGTGCTGGTCGTGCGGGTCGATCTGGAAGCGTTCCCGGCTCACGAATCCGCGGCGATCGTCCAGGCCGATGCGGCCCGCCTGCCATTCGCCAGCGGCACGTTCGACTTAGTGATCGCGAACCATAGCCTGGAGCATTTCAAGGAGCTGGAACAGGCGCTGGCCGAGATCGGGCGCGTGAGGACGAAGCAAGCGCTGCTATGCATTACGGTGCCCGACGCCTCGTCCCTCACCGACAGGATCTACCGCTGGCTGGGCCGGGGCGGCGGGCACGTCAATGCGTTCACCTCCGCGCCGGCGCTGGCCAGGCGGATTGAAGACGCAACGGGCATGGAGCATCTTGGCACCAAGCCGTTGTTCTCCTCGCTGGCATTCCTCAACCGGCGCAATATCCCGACCAAGCGGCCCAAGCGGATGGTGCTGTTCCTCGGCGGCTCGGAACATTTTCTGGTGCTGTCGAATTATGTTTTCCGTTTGCTGGATCGGGCCCTGGGCACGCGCCTGAGCCTGTACGGCTGGTGCTCGTTTTTCGGAGTTGCGCGGGCGCCTGTTCCACTCGAGCCGTGGAGCAACGTTTGCGTCCGCTGCGGCGCGGGACATCCCGAAGCCAGCCTCACGCCGCGGGTGCAACGGCGCTGGCTGATCTTTTCGGTGTATGCCTGTCCGTTATGCGGCGCGGTGAACCTGCTGGCGCACGACAGTTGGGCGCGACGCTCGGTAACAATCGCGGATCGGTAACAACACAAGATCCTCCCACGGTTCTTCGCCTTCGGAATTTTCAATGCGCGCGCCGGACCAGTTGGGCAGTTTTGCCCAACTCAGTTTTTAAGTAATTGATTCTAAAAGGCGTAAAATAGCCAATTGGGAAATCGTTGCCCAGTCGCTCCCGGCCACGGCCCATGCGACAGCCTCTCCTCGCAGCTCGTCACAACGCGAAGAACCGCTGCTTTCAGTCGCGGCTCCGTCACGGCCGCGGCTCGCTAACGCGGCTCGCATCACAGTCTGGAGGATCGGCGCGCGTCCTGAACGAGGAGGTCCGCTGGCGGTCAGTGGGAGACGTCCGCGGTCGCACTCGCGATTCCGCGGCTGGACCATTTCTTCCACAGCTCCGGATCCCGCAGTAACGGGATAAACAGTCCGCCGACGACCGAGCGCGCCTGAAAGCCGACCTGCTTGCCGTTGGTTGTTTCGTACCAATCGGTGAGCGGGACGCGCGTCGGCGTTTCGTTCATCCAGCGATAGGACGGCGCGATCAGCCGGCGGAAGTCGGCGTCCTTCTCGGCGAGGCAGGAGGTCCAGACGATCCAATCGAGCTTCGTATACGTCTTGCGATTGTCGAGTGGCAGACCGTAGGTATTCAGCTTCGTCAGATAGTAAGCGACTTCCGTGCGGGCGATCTCGGGCGCGAAGAGATGGTAGCCCAGCACACGGTCCCAGACCAGGTTGTACTTCTGGCTCCACGTGCCGGGCTTGTCAAACGCGAGCTTGTAGTGATCGCCGTCGGCCGCCATGCGCGGCCATTGCGCGGCCATGTCGCGGGCGATCGTCGCATAGCGCGCCGCGACGTCGGTCCGGCCGCCCAGCTTCGCGATCTCCGAGAAGGCGCGCAGGCCGAGAATCGCCTTGATCGACAGGTTGGTGTTGTGCGCGAGGTGCCCGGCGAAGTCGTCGGTCGAGAGTTGGTTCTCAGGATCCAGGCCCTTCTCGCGCAAGTACTCGGCCCAGCGGACGAGCTGCGGCCAGTAGTGCAGCGCAAAGTCGGCGTTGCCTTCGACGTGCGCCAATGCGCCGAGCAGGATCAGCATATTGCCGCTCTCCTCGACGGGCATCTGGTCTTCCTCGGTGCGCTCGCCGCCGCCATAGACCTGCCCGTTGGCGAGCGGATACGTGCCGAGATCGTGCGGCGCGAACGGCCACTTCCACCGCGGCAGCGCCGCGTAGTCCAACACCGGCCGCAGCATGCCTTTGAGCAGCGCCGGATTCACCAGGAGAAACAGCGGCGCGCTGGGGTAGATGACATCCACGGTCGAGATGCAGCCGTTCGAGAAGTTCTCCTTGGGGAACAGGAGCGGCGTGCCGTCCACGTCCGCCACCAGTTTGTGCGCCGCGATCGCCTGACGGTAGGCGACGGTGGCGAGAGCGGCGTATTCCGGACCGCCGTTCTTGACCAGGTCGGCCGTGAACTCCGCATCGAACTGGCGCGCGCGTTGCGCGATCCGCGTGTATTCCGCCGCCGCAGCTTCCAGCAGCCCCGCGGTATCGAGCCCGCGCTGCCGCCACAGCGGCCGCAGGCGCCGGTTCAGGAATTCGATCGACCACTCGTCGTCGTAGGCCAGCATGAGCATGCGCTCCTGCGGGGCAGCGACGACTTTTCCAAAATCGAAGGCCGCGGCCAGCACGGGCATCTCCTGGTCTGGTGGTCCCGGCTGGTCCGAAAGATCTTGATCCGGCAGCTTCCCGCTCTTCAGGAACGCCCTTCGGTCCGACGGCAGCATCAGCCGCGTCTCCGCGCCTGCCTGCTCGTGCGGCGCCGCCAGATACAGCGCCCCCCACTCGATCCTCAGGTTGTCGCCGGCCCGCGCCAGGACCTTCTGCTCCGCGGCCGCTGCGCGCAATGCCGTCACGGGTCCGAACTCGTAACGGCCCACGTTCACGCGCTGGTCCGGCGTATTCACGGCCAACTGCGCCGAAGCGTCGAACTCGATCTGCACTTCGTGCGGGCTGCCGTCGGCGCTGCTCACTTCAAAGCGGATGTAGGTGACCGGGCGCGAGAGCAGTTCGAGGTCGCCGGCCAGCGCGGGCGTCAGGAAGGTCAGCGCCAGCCGCACGCCCGCTCCGGCGAACTCGTAGCGCGTCGAGGTCGGCGTGATCTTCAGGCTGGTCTGTTCGAGCGGCTGCAGTTTCGAGGGTTCGACGCCGGCGAACCGATACGCCGTGCCGTCGATACGGATGAGACCGTTGAGCGGCTGCGGCGCGCCGGTCCAGTGGCGCGTGACGCTGCCGGTCAGCTTGTCGCCGAACGACCACACGCTGAAGTAAGGGTCGTGGGTGACGAGCGGAACGGCCGGGGCGCGCAGCGGAGCGACCTGGGCCGGCAGACACGCGAGCGCGGAGAACAGGAACGTGAGTAGGGATGGCAAGCGCATGACGCAACCATCATAAACGCGCGGCGCGCGGAGCTGAACGCGGGGCTGACTGGAGGCCGGATGTTACATTGGGGTTTATGGCCAAGATCAAGCCGGCGAGGACCAGGAAGTCGATGGCCAGCAATCTGGCCAAGCCAGGCGTCTCGGGAGGCCTGGGCTGCATCCTGCTGGTCGTCTCCACCCTGCTTCTGATTTCCCTGCTGCTGTACTATTCGATTGCGCGCAGCTAGTCCGCGCGCGGAGGTCAAACCGCATGCTTCGCAACGATGGCCGGGCGCCGGACGCATTGCGTCCCATAAAGATGACGACGGGTTATCTGATGACGGCCGAAGGATCGGTACTGATCGAGGTGGGTAACACGCGCGTGCTGTGCGCGGCGAGCGTCGATGAAATGGTGCCCAACTTCCTGCGGAATTCCGGCCGCGGATGGGTGACCGCTGAGTACTCGATGCTGCCGCGTGCCACGGTGGAACGCAGCCCGCGCGAGGTGACGAAAGGCCGGCCATCCGGACGGACGATGGAGATTCAGCGGCTGATCGGGCGTTCGCTGCGCGCAGTGGTCGACATGGAGGCGCTGGGCGAGCGCACGTTGATCATCGACTGCGACGTGCTGCAGGCCGATGGCGGCACGCGCACAGCGTCGATTACGGGCGGTTACGTGGCACTGGCGCTGGCGATCCAAAAGATGCTTGAATTCGGCAGGTTGAAACGCAACCCGCTGCGCGACCAGGTGGCGGCCACGAGCGTCGGCGTTGTGGCGGGGACGGCGCTGCTCGATCTGTGCTACGAGGAAGACTCGCAGGCGGAGGTCGACGTGAACGTGGTGCTGACCGGCGCGGGCGAGTTCGTCGAATTGCAGGCCACGGGCGAGAAGTCGACTTTTCGCGAGGAGCGTTTGGCGGAGATGATCGGCTTCGCGCGCAAAGGCATGTTGGACCTTTTCGCCGCGCAGCGCGTGGCGCTCGGAGTCAAGTGAGATTGGCAATGCCGATACTGCGCTGCGCCACGACCAATCCCGGCAAGCTGAACGAATTCCGCATGGCGGCCGCGCAGTTCGGCTACGCGCAAGTGGAGATCCAGCCGCTCGAAGATCTGAAAAAGATCGCGCCGCCCGAGGAAGAGGGCGAGACCTTCGAGGAGAATGCGATCGAAAAGGCGCTGTACTATAGCGTTTTTTGTGAAGAGCCGCTGTTTGCGGACGACTCCGGGCTGGAGGTGGATGCGCTTGGCGGCGAGCCGGGCATTCACTCGGCGCGGTATGCGGGGCCGCACGCGACCGACAAGGAGAACAACCGGCTGCTCGTGACGCGCGTCCGGCACAGAACGGACCGCACTGCGCGATTCGTCTGCTTAATCGCGCTGGCGCAGCAGGGCCTATTGCTGGGGACGTACCGCGGGGTTGTCGAGGGCCGCATCGTCGACGAAGAGCGCGGCCCGCGCGGCTTTGGCTACGACCCGCTGTTCTACTACGAGCCCTTCGGCGGCACTTTCGGCGAGGTGGAAGCGGCTCGGAAGATGGAGGTCAGCCACCGCGGCCAGGCGCTCTCTCAGATGCTCGCGGCCTACGCCACGTCGCTGTGAGTCGAGGCTGCGGCCAGCGGTATTCGCTCAGATTGTCTTGCGATGCGAGTGAGCCGATTTGCTGGCAAACAGGGCGATCGGGAGACCCACCAGAACCGCGTGTCCAATGACTCCGTTCAGCAGCAGAGCAATGGAAAAAGGGCCTCTGGGGACCGAGCTGAAGGGCAGCACCGCGTAGTTCATGAAGAAGTAAACGCCCACGCCGAAGACCGGACCCCACACGGCGGGCCGCTTGTAGAGCACCGGCAGCAAGCGGCTGGCCTCATAGAAGACGGCGCCCGTGAGGAAGGCGATCAGGAAGTGGAAGGCCGTACCGAGCGCGGCGGTCCCATATCCGCCCGCGAAGGCGTCTGGCCCCAGCGCTCCGCTGGCGATGTACTGCAGCAGTTCAATGGGGCTGCGGCCTTGCAAGCCTGAGATCGCGAAAGCATCCAGCACGTCCAGCAGGCCGGCCACGAGACCGCCGTAAACGATCGTGTCGATCGCGCGCGGCCGTTCGAACGAAGGCAGGCCCTGCGAGGTTCGCACAGTCGTTTGCGGGGAGGGCGGAGTCATCGGACGCTCGCTGTGACCATAGCTTCTTTATTCTGTGCCGGCGCGTCGAAGGAATGGCGCATGCGGTCAACGGTGTCTCTATTGTGTACCGAAAGCAAGCGCTGCGTATCCCGAAAAGCGGCGATTGGTCTGCAAACACTCTCCCGGGTGCCGGGAGTGGGGCGGGGCCGGGCGCGAGTTCAATTCTCGGGCCCGCTCTGCGTGACCTTCAGCACGGCGAGAAAAGCTTCCTGCGGAATGTCGACTTTGCCGACGCGCTTCATCCGCCGCTTGCCTTCCTTCTGCTTCTCGAGCAGCTTGCGCTTGCGCGAGATGTCGCCGCCGTAGCACTTGGCCAGCACGTTTTTGCGCAACGCCGCAATGCTTTCGCGGGCGATGATTTTGGCGCCGATGGCCGCCTGCAGGGCGACCTCGAACTGCTGGCGCGGGATCAGCCGGCGCAGCCGATCGATCAGCGCCCGCCCTCGCTCGTAGGCGAACTCCTTGTGGACGATGATCGACAGCGCGTCGACGGGATCGCCGGCCACCAGCACGTCCATCTTCACGAGTTGCGAGGCGCGGTATCCGCACAGGTGGTAGTCCAGCGACGCGTAGCCCCGCGATGCCGATTTGAGCCGGTCGTAGAAATCGAGGACGATTTCGTTGAGCGGCATTTCGTAGACCAGCATCACGCGGGCGCCGCCGAGGTGCTCGAATTTCTTCTGGTCGCCGCGCTTCTCTTCGAGCAACTTCAGAATCTCGCCCAGAGAATCCTCGCGCGTGATCACGGTGGCCTCGATCATCGGCTCTTCGACTTTCGAGATCTCGCTGGGGTTCGGCCACTTGGTCGGATTGTCGACCTCGATCACTTCGCCGTTGCCTAGCGTGACGCGGTAACGAACGCTGGGCGCAGTCGTGATCAGGTCGATGGCGAATTCGCGTTCCAGCCGCTCCTGCACGATCTCCAGGTGCAACAGCCCCAGGAAGCCGCAGCGGAAGCCGAAGCCTAGCGCGACGGAGTTCTCGGGCTCGAAATTGAAGGCCGAATCGTTCAACCGCAGCTTCTCGAGCGCGTCTCGCAGCATGCCGTGCTCATGGCTCTCTACCGGATAAAGCCCGGCGAAAACCATCGGCTTCATCACCTCGAAGCCGGGCAGCGGTTGGGAGTACATATCGTCGGCGCTCATGATCGTGTCGCCGATCTTGGCCTCGCTGACGGTCTTAATATTGGCGAACAGGAAGCCGACTTCGCCGGCCGAGAGCGAATCGGCGGGAATAGCCTTGGGCGATTGATAGCCCAGCCCCTCGACCTCGTGCACCGTGCCATTCGACCATAGCCGGATCTTCTGTCCGACTTTCACCACGCCGTCCAGCAGGCGGGTCAGGATGATCACGCCGCGGTAGGGATCGAACCACGAGTCGAAGATCAGCGCCCGCAGCGGCGCGTTCGGGTCGCCCTTCGGAGGCGGGACTTTGGCGACCACGGCTTCGAGAATCTCGTGAATCCCGAGGCCCTGCTTGGCGCTCGCGAGCACCGCCTCGGAGGCGTCCAGACCGATGATCTGCTCAATCTGCTCGCGGATCCGTTCCGGCTCCGCCGAGGGCAGATCGATCTTGTTGATCACCGGGATCAACTCCAGGTTATGGTGGATCGCGAGGTAGGTATTGGCCAGCGTCTGCGCCTCGACGCCCTGGCTCGCGTCGACCACCAGCAACGCGCCCTCGCACGCCTGCAAGCTGCGCGAGACTTCGTAGGTGAAATCGACGTGGCCGGGCGTGTCGATCAGGTTGAGCTGATACATCTGCCCGTTGTCGGCCTTGTAATTCAGCCGCACCGCGTGGGCCTTGATCGTGATGCCGCGCTCGCGCTCCAGGTCCATGGTGTCGAGAACCTGGTCCATCATCTCCCGCTGCGACAGCGCGCCGGTGTATTCGAGGAGACGATCGGCCAGGGTCGACTTGCCGTGGTCGATATGCGCGATGATCGAGAAGTTGCGGATGAACGCAGTGTCCATGTTGTAGACTGTAGGTGTTTTAGTAATTATCCCATATGTCTCTGAAGACCTTTGAAGGGAACCTCGACGCGAAGGGCTTGCGCTTCGCGATCGTAGCCGGCCGTTTCAACAGCTTCATCACCGAGCGGCTCGTCGGCGGCGCCATGGACGCGCTGCGCCGTTCCGGCGCTTCCGAGGACGACATCGAACTGGTACGCGTGCCCGGTTCGTGGGAAATGCCGCTGGCGGTGGCGGCGCTGCTGGGCCAGAAGCGGCATGACGCCGTGATCTGCCTGGGCGCCGTGATCCGCGGCGAGACTCCGCATTTCGACTACATCGCGGGAGAAACCGCCAAGGGCATCGCCCAGGCATCACTGAAGGCCGGCGTGCCGGTTTCGTTCGGCGTCCTCACCACCAATACCCTGGAGCAGGCCATCGACCGGGCCGGCGCCAAGGGCGGCAACAAGGGCTTCGACGCCGCGATGTCCGCGGTGGAGATGGCCAACCTGCTCCGCGGCCTGCGCAGCCAGGCGAAATAGAGGGCGAGCCCCGGAATGCCTGCGCGCCGCAGATCCCGCCAGCGCGCGCTCCAGATTCTATTCCTCTGGGACGTGCGCAAAATGTCCATCGAAGAGGCCGTCCAGTCGTTCTATAGCTCTCTTTACTGCGCTGAAATGGAAGAGGATACGGGCGAGGACAGTGCTCTCCCGATTGAACCGGACGCGTTTATGGAAGCGCTCGCGCGCGGCACCGCCGGCGAGTCCGCCGAGATCGACGCGCTGATCCTGGAGCGGGCCGAGCACTGGCGACTGGAGCGCATGCCGAACGTGGACCGCAACATCCTGCGCCTGGCGATCTACGAGATGAAGCGGACGGACACGCCACCGCCGGTGGCGATCGACGAAGCGCTCGAACTCACCCGCCGCTACTCCGAAGAGGACGCGGTCCCGTTCATCAACGGCGTCCTGGATTCGGTCCGCAAACTGATTTTCCCGGATGCCGCCGCCGAGCCGCCGTCGAACTGACGGCGGGCCTCATTTGCCGATACAAAACGTGGAGAAGATGCGGTTCAGAATGTCGTCCGCCGTGGTCGCTCCGGTCATCTCGTCGAGCGCGTGCAGGGCGGCATAGCAATCCAGAAGCAGCATCTCGTGGGGGATCCGGTTGCGCACCGCTTCCGAGGCCTGCAACAGCGCGCGGCGACTCTCTTTCAGCAGACCCTCATGGCGCAGGCTGGTGATAAAGCCCGCTTGCAGCCCCGAATCGCCGGCGGGGGCCACGGCCTGAAGGATTCGCCGGCGCAGTTCTTCGATTCCTGTGAATTCAGTCGCGGAGACGGCTACGATGTCTGCCATTTCCGTCAGTTGACGAGGGAGATCGCACTTGTTGCCGGCGAGCAGATGCGGCCCGCCGCTCTGGGCCCGCTCCAGTAGTGCCCGGTCCTCGTCTGTGAGGCCTTGCGAGAGGTCTAATACTACAATTGTAACGTCTGCGTCCGCCATGGCCTGGTAACTGCGCTCGATACCCAGTTGCTCGACCAGATCGAAGCTCTCCCGAATGCCCGCCGTGTCGACCAGACGAATCGGAATGCCGTGAATGGAGGCGACGTCTGAAACGGTGTCGCGCGTGGTCCCTGGGAGGGCCGTCACAATGGCCCGGTCGCGCTGCAACAAAGCATTGAAAAGAGAGCTCTTGCCGACGTTTGGGCGGCCGACGATGGCCAGCATCAGTCCGTCGTGAACCAGTTTGCCATAGCGGAAACTCTCGGTGAGCTGGTCCAGATTAACTACAATTGACGATATTCTTCGCAGAAGTTCCTCGTCGGCTGCCACCGACACATCATCATCGGCAAAATCG
>Ga0187851_10000510_pt1 | contig 39844 bp, 34 predicted proteins | sample June2016WEW_6_10_FD_132997 | JGI IMG/M metagenome (GOLD analysis project Ga0187851, IMG submission 132997) | Peatland microbial communities from SPRUCE experiment site at the Marcell Experimental Forest, Minnesota, USA - June2016WEW_6_10 | ecosystem: Environmental > Terrestrial > Soil >...
CGCCCGGCCCCACTCGGTCAGCCGCTCAGTGCGTGCACCATGTTCATGATGGTGACCATCTGCGGTGCGCCCTTCACCGCGAAATTGGGCCCGTCGTAGCCCCACCAGTCCCAGCAGCCTTCCGGGTTGACCGGGATGACGCTGGCGATCGCCTGCGGGTAAAGGATCACCAGGTGGTTGGTATCGGCGTAGGTGTCGAGATTGGCAACCTCGGGGAACTCGTCGCCGAGCAGGTACGTGCCGCCGAGGCAGCCGTGCAGGGCAACCACGAGCGTGCAGGGTGCTCCGCTGGCGCACGTGGGCGGCGTATAGAGCAGGCCGTCTTTATCCATGCTCAGCGCCGGGGCGTTGCCTCCTGGCGCGTAGGGATCCTGGTCAAAGGACGAGAGCGTTCCCTTGGGGGTGCCGGTGTTCGGCGGGTTCACGCTGCCCAGCCACTGCGTGAGCATCTCGCCCTCAGGATCGTCTCCGCAGTTGATCAGGAATGGCAGGCTGGTCAGGGAGCAAGGCAGCACGCCGTCCGGGGTTGGCCAGCCGTGGCCCGCCGGGTCCGAGTTGTGATACTCGACATTGGCGCCGAAGTGCTGGTAGAAGTCAACTCCGGAAGCCGACACCAGGGCGTTCACTACCGGGTCGGCAGTGCCGTGGTAGACGTACACCGGCTTGCCCGCCAGGTCCGAGACCGGGTCGATGCGTCCCTCATTGGACCAGGTGACCGCCTGCTGCTCCAGGGTTGGCAGGCTGGCGCCTATGTCGCAGGTGGCGAACTCGATCACGTTGCCCTGGCCGCAATCGTAGGGGCCGGCGGCGATGACGCCTGCCCCGTCGAAGGTGGCTGAATAGGCGACCTGCAGCTGGGTGGCCATGAAGCCGCCGGACGAGACGCCGGCGACGTAGACGCCCGTGATGTCAAGCCGCGGCAGTGCCGACGAGCTGGCCCCGGCCGGGGCGGCGAGGCAGAGCGTGGCCAGGGCGGCCGCGGTCGCCACCGCGATGTGGCCGAAGCCCCGGTGTGTCATAAGCACGCCGCGGCCCTGTTGGCTGCCACGCCTAAAGGGCGGATGCCGGTGCTGCGTCGAGAGCCTGGATGGCCCGGGCGAAGGTGAGAATCTCGCCGTACATCAGGCGCATGTCGAGCTTGTCGAGGTCGAGCAGTTGCGGATGCTGCGCATCCCCGGCCTGCAGCAGGTAGGTGGGCAGGGGACACAGCGAGACAGTGCCAAGTCCGGCCGCGTAGAGCGGCGAGCCCTCGCCCAGGTAGACGGGGAAGGCGATGGCGGGCCGCACGGCAGCCACCGGATAATCCGGCCAGCCGCTCGCGTTGGTCGCGGCGACCGCGGCGAGGTACGCGGCCTGCTCGGTGTTACCCAGGCTGAGGATGTCCCGCGGCAAGGTGTACGTGGCGCCCCACTCCGGGCCGCCGGTTGGAACGTACTGCCCGGTCACGGGGTCGTTCGTCCACATGGTCGCGCCGAGGTGTTCCAATGTCACGCCCAGCGCGGCGGCCTGGTAGATGGCCGGGTGGTCGAGCATCCACACGCTGGTGGCGCCGTTGCCGATCTCGGCGTTCCTGGGGTTCGGGATGGCCTGGGTGAACTGCGGAAGCTGGAAGTGCCCCGTGACCAGCGCGAAGTACATGTCGTGGTTGCGCGCGGGCAGGCTCGCCAGGTGCCTGGCCAGAGCGACGAGCCCGAGTCCGCCGTTCTCCTCCGTGGCGTTCGGGCCGTCGGTGTGGGTGTTGAGGATGATGTTCTGGCCGGTGTTTCCCGAGCCTTTCAGCGAACCCCACAGCGTCTCGGTCGCGGCGCCCACGGTGATGTCCGCGGTGAGCACCAGCGTCGCGCTGGCCAGGCCGCCGGCGGCCAGTCCGGACAGCTCGGCGCCGGTCGAGTCGCCCACCCATACCGCGGGGCAGCCGGGATCGGAAGGGGTAGCGAGTCCGGAGGCCGCCGGATACGACGTGGTAAACGGGTTGTACTGGTTGACGACCTCATCGTCGGGCAGCCCGGTCCAGGCACAGACCACGCCGAGCACCCCGGCGTTCCTGGCGTCCAGCAGCGGAACCGGCTCGAATATGCCCTGCCAGGCGGGATGGGTCAGCGCCGCGGCGTAGGCCGTGTAGTCCGCCGCGGCCTGAAGGGAGGTCTTCCCCGGCTCGTAGCCGCCCGTGGCCGTCTGGCCCAGGTCCAGGTCGAAGACCGGCGGCGCGGTCCGCACCAGCGCGATCGCGCCCCGGGCCGGAGCCCAGAATGCCGGGGTGTAGCCGCTGAGAGGCGGGTAGGTGCCGAGATCGACCAGTTTGCCGGTCACTCCGCCGGGCGGCGTCTGGCCGGAGTAAGGGTAGTAGTAGGTCAGCGGGACCGGACCAGACCGGCCGATGGCCACGGGGACGCTCACCCGCAGCGCGAAGTCGCGGGCCAGCCAGCGGTTGAAGGTGAGCCGGTCGGTCTGCACGCTGAAGCCGGGTACCCCGGAGAGTTGGGCGGCGAGCCAGTCCACGTAGGCGACGTGTCCGGGGCTGCCCGTGTAGCGGGTTCCGAACCGGACAAGCTGCTCTTCCCAGCGCCACACTTCGCTCAGGCCGGGCAGGCCCGTGGCCGGACCAGGTTGCCGGGACGCACCAGTGCGGGTAGCCGCCAGTGCTTCCGGGGCGCCCAGGCCAGCGGCGCTGGCCACGAAGGCGCCCGCGCCGGCTAGCCCCGCCCCCGCGAGGAACTGCCGTCGCGGCAGGCCGGGGCGCCGTGGCGCTCCGCCGTGGGAGGAGCCGCCGTGGGAGGAGCCGCCGGAACTGGCCGGACTGCTGGTTTTCATGTTCACTGTGCTCCTTGCTGGAGGGCCGGACGCTACAGACCGGGCGGAACAGAAGACGCAGACCAGGCGGAACAGAAGACGCAGACCAGGCAGTGGGTGGAGTATGCACGCCGTGCGGCGCGCAATGCACTGTGCGCAGTGACACAAATCTCAGGGCCTCGTTGTGCATCCCGCTGCTCTCAGCGCAGGGCGTTGCGGAAGCGGCGCACGTCCGCGACGAGGAGGCCGGGCTTCTCCATGGCGGCGAAGTGCCCGCCCTCGTCGAAGTCGGTCCAGTGCACGATGTTGTTGCTGGCTTCGGCGAATCGCCGGATCGAGACGTCCTCGGCGAAGGCGGCGACGCCGGTCGGCACGGGGGACGGGGACGGCCAGCGTCCGCTGTGCATGCTCTCGTAGTAGAGCTGCGCTGAGGAGGCGCCGGTCCCGGTGAGCCAGTAGAGCATGACGTTGGTCAGCATCCGGTCCCGGTCGATCGACTGTTCGGGGAGCCCGCTGGATGGGTGCGACCACTCCTTGAACTTCTCGACGATCCACGCGAGCTGGCCGACGGGGGAGTCGTTGAGAGCGAAGCCCAGGGTGTTCGGACGGGTCGCCTGGATCTGGAAGTAGCCGTTGCCGTCGGACATGTACGCGCCGAGCCGGGCGACGCGGGCCTTCTCCGTGTCGGTGAGGCTGGCCATGGTGTCCTCGTCGAGCTCGCCGAAGGGGATGAAGCCCATGGTGGCCGCGTTGACGTGGACGCCGATGACGTGGTCGGCCGCGACGCGTCCGAGGTCGGGCGAGACGAAAGCGCCGAAATCCCCGCCCTGGGCCAGGTAGCGGTCGTAGCCCAGCCGGCTCATCAGCCCGGCGAAGGCGGCCGCGATCCGGTAGGAGTCCCAGCCGGCCTCGCCGGCCGGGCCGGAGAACCCGAAGCCGGGAAGCGAGGGGATGACGAGGTGGAAGGCGTCGGCGGCCTCGCCGCCGTGGGCCACCGGATCGGTGAACGGTCCGACGACGTCGAGGAACTCCACGATCGAGCCAGGCCAGCCGTGGGTCAGGATCAGCGGGGTGGCGTCCGCGTGCCCGGAACGGATATGCAGGAAGTGAATGTTCGCGCCGTCGATCTCGGTCGTGAACTGGGGGATCTTGTTGAGTTCTGCTTCCTGTAGGCGCCAGTCGTAGTGATGCTGCCAGTATTCCGCGAGTTCCTGCAGGTAGAGCTGGTCGGCACCGCGTGACCAGCCGAGGCCGGTGATCTGCGACGGCCACCGCGTGCGGGCGAGGCGGTCGCGCAGGTCGTCCAGGGCAGGCTGCGGGATGTCGATCCGGAACGGCGTGATTTCGGCCGTGGGGGTCATGGGCGCTCCTTCGCTGACTTTCACTCATGCGTCGCGGATAGCCCTAAGCTCTCAAGGCATCAGGAAGATTCAGTTCCTAATTACGGGACAGGATCGGAGCATGCTGCAAACCTCCGCACGACTGCTCCGGCTGCTGTCGTTGCTGCAGAGCCCCCGGGAGTGGACGGGAACGGAGCTGGCCGCCCGCCTGGAGGTGACGACCCGGACCGTGCGCAACGACGTCGACCGGCTGCGCAACCTGGGCTACCCGGTGCACGCCACCCGCGGCCCGGTCGGTGGCTACCGGCTCGGGGCCGGATCGTCGCTGCCGCCCTTGCTGCTCGATGACGAGGAGGCGGTCGCGGTCGCGGCCGGGCTGCGCACCGCCGCCACCGGATCCATCGCCGGCATCGAAGAATCGTCCCTGCGCGCGCTGGCCAAACTTGAACAGGTGCTCCCGTCCCGGCTGCGTCGCCGGGTCAACGCCGTGCAGACCTACATGGTCTCAGTTCCGCCTGACCACGCCGGCCCGACCGTGTCGGCGAGCGTGCTCAGCACGATCACCGCGGCGTGCCGCGACCGCGAGCGGCTGCGGTTCGGCTACCAGTCACACACCGGGGAGGCCTCCCGCCGGGAGGTGGAGCCGTACCGGCTGGTCAGCTGGGGCCGGCGCTGGTTCCTGGTGGGCTGGGACACGGGGCGCCAGGACTGGCGGACATTCCGGATAGACCGGATCTCGCTGAAAACGCCCAACGGGCCCCGGTTCGCCGCCCGCGAACCGCCGGCCGACGACCTGGCCAGCTACGTGGCGCACGGGGTGTCGGCGGCGGCGTGGCGGTACCGGGCCCGCGTGATCGTGCACGCTCCGGCGGCGGTCATCGCCGAGCGGCTGCCGGCCGCCGTCGGCCCGGTCGAGGCGATTGACGACAGGACTTGCGCGATCGACGGCGGAGCAGACTCGGTCGAGACGCTGGCCCTCGTGCTGGGCATGCTCGGCGCCGACTTCGAGCCCACCGGCTGCCCCGAGCTGGTCGAGCACCTCCGCCTGCTGGGGGGCCGGTACCGCCGGGCGGCCGGCGGCTGAACCCGCCGTGTGGTGACCGGCCGGCGGGCCGGTGACCCAGCCGTCAGCGTGCTCGATCGCCGCGGACGATGACCACGGCACAGGGAGCATGATGGACGCAATGCTGGCTGACCGAACCAAGCAGCGCTTCGGCAAACCCGCCGTGCCCGCGGCTGCCGACGACCAGCAGATCCGCGCCCTGTGCGGCGTCGAGCAGAACCTGGGCGGCGTTGCCTTCCTTCACCTGCGCTCTGACCCGGACGTCGCTACTGCTCTCCACAGCCGCCCTGATGGCATCGGTCAAGGCCTCGTCCGCGGCCTTTTCGAAGTCGGCGGTGTCCAGCATCGCCGCGGGAGCGGGCCCGACCGGGACCGCGAGGACGGGATAGTGCCACGCGATAACGGCGTCCACGGTCGCGCCGGTCAGCCCGGCCTGCTGGACGGCCCAGCGGAGTGCGGCCAGGGAGGACGGCGATCCGTCTACTCCGGCCACGATCCGGGGATGAGTGCCATTCTGTCCAGACACGTGTCTGCCTTCCTCTGTGCGTGAACCCTGGTCTCTAGCTTCCGGCAGGCAAGAGCAGAGCGTCAGAGTCCTCCGGGCTGGCCTGGCGGGACCTTTGCCCACGCCAAGGACGAGTGCGTGAGTGAGAACTGGATCCGGGGCGGGGGCTCCGCTGATTACAGGGTTGCGGCTGGCCTGGCACCGGGCAGGTGCCCAGGACGGCCCAGCACGCGCTGGCGGAGGTAGCCGAGGGCCTGGGCGCTCAGCCGGGACACGTGCATCTGGGAGATGCCGAGATGCTGGCCAATCTGGGCCTGCGTCATGTCGTCGGCAAAGCGCATCCGCAGGATCTTCTGCTCCCGTGGGGCCAGCTCGCCCCAGTGGGCCGCGACGGCCCGCATGCCGAGCATGTGCTCCACCCCGCGGTCCTCCTCGCCGAGGAGGTCCGCGATAGTGATCTGGCCGGAAAGGCCGGTCACCGGCGCGTCCAGCGAGGACGGCCGGAGGGCCAGTTCAGCGCGCTGGGCGTCCCGCAGATCCTCACCGCTCACCTCCAGATGCCGGGCCATCTCGGACTGGGTCGGCGCCCGGCCCAGGTCCTGCGTGAGCTGGCTGGCCGCCTTGCGGGCCTCCAGGACCAGGTCCTGGGTGGAGCGCCTGACGTGAACCGGCCAGCACTTGTCCCGGAAGTACCGCTTGATCTCGCCGCTGATGCACACCTGGGCGTAGGCGGCCAGGTTGCCGCCGACAACCGGATCGAAGCGGCTGATCGCCTTCATCAGGCCGACGTACCCAACCTGCATCAGGTCCTCGGCCGGCTCGAGGCTGGCCCGGTACCGCTGCACGCACGAGCGCACCAGTGAGCGGTGACGGGATACCAGCAGCTCGCACGCCGCGACACGTGATTCGCCGGCCGCCGCCAGCGACCCGACGATGCCCAGGAGTTCCCGGTCATCGAGGCCGTCCAGGGTTTCCCGGAGCACCCGGCCTGCCGGGGCCCGCGGGACCGTCGTCGCGGCTGCGGATACTGCCGGCGGGGAAATCGCTGCCATGCTCGCCTCGGCTCAGTGAACACCAGGAGAACCGCCGAGGTCCGGGGCAGTCAGATACGGCACCGTGCACGAGTGAGCAGGGTGATGAAAATTCCTACCGTGCTAACGCCACCATACAGTCCCCTGACGGCATTATCGCTATGCCGGCGGTGACCGACCGCGGTAAAACCGTTATTGGCGTGGAATGGCGGGGTGCGGCAGCGGTCACCGTTCGGCGGGCTCACCGGGGGCTGAGTCCAGGGAGGCGCGGGCGCCGCCGTCAGGCCGGAGGTTCGCATCCAGGAGTGCGCTCCACCCGGCCGGCTGGCTGGTGACGTTCTCGCAGCGCTCCTCGATGCGGAGCAGGGACTCGCTATCGCCAAGCCGGAAGGCCGCCTTCAGGTGTGCGCTGTGCCGCACTGCGGGGAGATCCAGCACCGCATCGACGAGGCACGCGCGGCGGCCCGGGGCGATGTGTCCCGCCACGGAGTGCAAAAACACCCGGGCGGTGCCCCCGGATCCTGCGGAGGTGATCACGTCGGCCGTGGCGACGGCGCGGTCACCCTCGCCGACTTCGAGGTGCTGAAGCTGATCGTGCTCGGCCATGTGATGCCTTCCCTGGTGCCGGTTCTGAGCGCGGCGTGACCAGGCGCGTCTCGTCTCTGGTGCCTCGCGCCGCCGGGCGTAGGTCCCCGCCGGCGGCGCGAGGCCGTCAGGGTGCACTGGCCGGACCCCGGCGGCCGATGCGTCGTTATCTACAGCAAACGCCCTTTCCGGACTCCTGTCAACACTGTTGGTCTACACTGTTGACGAAGAGTATTTCACCGGCTGCGGCTCGGTGCGTTCTGTGCGTTCTGTGAGGCCGGGGTCTCCTGAAGAGGCCGCTCCTCCGCTAGGGGAATAGGGTGCTACCGCGATGACTTCCCTGCAGGCCGACGCGGGCGGCGATGGCAAGATCACCCGGGATGTGGTGCTGGCCACCGCCCTGGAGGTCATCGACCGTGACGGGGCCGAGAGGCTGTCCATGCGGCGTCTCGCGGCGGCGCTGAACCGGGACCCGATGATCCTGTACCGGCACGCGCCGAACAAGGCGGCCCTGCTGGACGGGGTGGTCGAGATGGTGCTGGACCAGCTCAGGGTCGACCCGGCGGATCCCGACTGGGCCGCGCAGCTCCGCGCGATCGCCCGGGACTACCGCCGCCTGGCGCTGGCGCACCCGTATATGGTGCCGCTGCTGGTCACCCGTCCCCTGGCGACCCCGCTGGCGCTCCGCCCGCCCGGCACCCTGCGCCCGCTCGAAGACGTCCTCACGCTGCTGACCCGGGCCGGTTTCAGCGGCCCGGACGCCTTGCACATCTACCGTGCCCTGTTCGGCTTCCTGCACGGCCATGTCCTCAACGAACTGCAGGAACTTGTCGAGAAGCCGGAGGAGACCGACGACTTGCTGCGCCTGGGCCTGCACCGGCTGCCGATCGGCGAGTTCCCGCTGCTGCGCAGCCTCGCCTCGGTGCTGGCTAGCTACGACGGGGCGGCCGAACTCGAGCGGGGCCTGGATATCCTCCTGGCCGGCCTGATCACCACGCTGCCTCCCCCGGGGGGAGGAACGCCGTGAAGGTGCGCAAGCAGCGTCAGTGCCTGCGCAGGAAAAGCACGACAAACACGATGATCGCGATAACGATGATGGTTCCGAAACCTATAAACATTGGTGGCTCCCTGAAGAATCAGGCCGCCCGCCACGCCGGCGGCCTGTCTCAGGCCGCCTTGAATGCTTTGCCTCGGTGCGCGCCCGCCTGGTGATGGTTACGGCTGGCTGCCGTTCGCGGCTGATGCTGCTGGCCTGGGCGAACCGGTGGTGGCGTCACCGGCGGGCGCGGTGGCGTCACCGGCCGGCGTGGTGGCGTCACCGGCGGGCGTGGTGGCCGCCGGCCTGGGGGTGGTGGCGTCACCGGCGGGCGTGGTGGCGTCACCGGCAGGCTGTCCGGCCGCCGGCCTGGGGGTGGCGGCATCAGGTGCGGCCGGCCGGGCCCAGGTCAGGTGCGGCATGTGCCAGCGACCGTCTGCCGGGAGGGGGTGGCGGCCGCCGTTGTTCCCGTGCGTGCCCTCAGCGGACGCGCGGGCGGTGTCACGCTCGTCGATGAGATCGTCGCGGGACTGGCGGACCGCCGCGGTCTCCCGGCGGGACTGCTTGAGGCCGCGCCGTGCGTCACTGCCACGCCGGGAGGTGCGCCGTGCGCCGGCCAGCAGCAGGGTCAGCCCCAAGAAGCCGAGCGCCCCGACCACGATGCCGTACAGGAACAGCGTCCCGGTGGACCCGGTCACGTGGTAACCGAATACAGCGAAACCGTGGGTGAGGGCATGCGAGCTGCCGCTGTTGGCGAGAACACCGGCCACGCCGGCAATCACTGCGGCGATCAGGATAACGAGCCCAATGATGATGATCATGCGATGCTCCTGTAGATCTACTCCGTAGATCTACAGCATGACACCTTTTTTCGCCAATATCTACGCCGTAGGACTACGTTATTTCAGCAGGTCGGCACGGTGGCTGGCTGAGCATTTTGCCGACGTTGTTGAGGTGGCGCAGTGCCTGGGCGTAGGAGCCGACCAGGCTGGTTTCGCAGTAGGGCAGGCCCCGCTGCTGGCAGAAGGCCCTGATCAGGGCCTGGGAGTGCGGCAGGCTTGGCCGGGGCATGGAAGGAAAGAGGTGGTGCTCGATCTGGTAGTTGAGGCCGCCGAGGGCCAGGTCGGTCAGCCTGCCACCGCGCACGTTGCGGGAGGTGAGCACCTGCCGGTGCAGGAAGCCGGTGCGGTCGGTGGCGTCCAGGATGGGCATGCCCTTGTGGTTCGGGGCGAAGGAGGAACCCAGGTACAGGCCGAACAGGCCCTGCTGCACGAGGATGAACACCACCGCCTTGACCGGGGAGAGCACCAGGAACACCACGGCAAGGTAGCCCGCGACATGCACCGCGAGCAGCCCCGTCTCCCAGGCCCGGTGACGGGAGGCGCGCCTGGTCAGGGACCGGATACTCGCCACGTGCAGGCTGACCGCCTCCAGGAGCAGCATCGGGAAGAACAGGTAGGCCTGGAACCGGTAGGTCAGCCGGGCCAGGCCCCTGGCGTTGCGCGCCTGCGTTTCGCTGAACGCGAGCACGCCGATCACGATGTCGGGATCCGCGTCTTGCTGGTTGGGGTGGGCATGGTGGCGGTTGTGCTTGCTGACCCACCAGCCGTAGCTCAGCCCGATCCCCAGGTTGCCGAGCAGGACGCCGAGGACGTAGTTGGCCTTACGCGAGCGGAAGATCTGGCGATGCCCGGCGTCGTGCCCCAGGAAGCCGACCTGCGTGAACATGATGGCCAGGAACACGGCCACGGCCAGCTGCCACCACGAATCGCCCAGGACGGCAAACACCGCCCACCCGGCAGCCAGCAGCACGAGGGTGAGGGTGATCTTCCAGGCGTAATACGACGGCCGCGGGTTCAGTAGTCCGGCCTGCTTTACCTGCCGGGACAGCTGGGCGTACTCGCTGCCGCTCCGCGGTGCAGCCGGCCCGGAACCCGGCTGCGTCTGCTGCATGAGCGGGCTGGGTGCTGCCTCAAGCGATGACACCAGCGACTCCTCGAAAGCACATCGTGGCGGGTCTGATGATGTACCGCCGGGGTCCTGGGCGGCGATGCCGGGCCCGGTGCTCTCATCAGAGGACACATGGCCCGGGGGGATGCCTAACCTCGACGATACCCCGCGGCGGCTGACGGCGGCGCGGCTGGAATCAGCGCATCCCGCACGGATCAGGCGTGGGCCTGGCCTCCGGGCGGGCGGCGGGAAGAGTTGCCTGGAGGCCGTTCGGGAAGGGTGCGGAGGCTGGGTCCATGCCCAGGGGCTAGCCATTAACGGCCGGGCGCTGAAGGGAAGTCTGCGGAGGTGCTCTCGACGAAGATACGGGCCACGTCGGTGAGGCGCTGGTTGGTGTTGCGGGCGTGGTCGCGGAGCAGCCGGAAGGCTTCGTCCATATCGGTGGCAAGACGCTCGGCGAGCTTGCCCTTGGCTTGCTCGATGACGACCCGGCTGTTGAGGGCGGCCTGGAGTTGCTCGGCCATGGTCTCGCTCCGGCGCAGGCTGCGTTCCTGGAGCAGGCCGATGGTCGCCACGTCGGCCAGAGCCTGGGCGATGCGCAGGTCGGCTGACTCGAAGACAGCAGGAGTGGCGCGGAAGAGGTTCAGCGCCCCGATGACCTGGTCACGGAGCCGCATGGGCAGGGCCTCGACCGTGCGGAACCCAGCCTCGGTGGCGGCGGCGGCGAACCGGGGCCACCGTGTCCCCGGCTCGGCCAGGTCGGCAGCGGTGACGGACCGGCCGGTACGGAAGCAATCCAGGCACGGTCCCTGGTCGTTCTGGATCTGGAACAGCTCGACCATGCCGACCGCCTCGCTGGACGCTGCCGCGACCCGCAGCTCGCCGCGCGGGTCGGCCAGTACGACACCAGCCGCGGACGCGGCCAGCAGGGAGACACTGCGGTCGGTGAGCATGTGCAGGAAATCGATGATGTCGAAGTCGGCAACCATAGTGTCGGCCAGGTCAACGAAGGTGCTGGAAAGCAGTTCGGAGTCCATCAGGGTTCACCTTTTCGTCGCGGAGACTGGGCGCCGCCGGCCCCGCGAGCCTGCCGGGCGCGGACCGGATAGGTCATGGCCCGGCGTCCCGGCCTGGATCGCGGTCCAGGCGCAGGCGGCGGGCGACGATGTCACCGGCCACGTCGGCGAGCCGCCTGTCCCGGGCATAAGCGTAGGCCCGGAGCCGGGCAAAAGCTTCCGCGGCGCTGACGCCGAGTTGCACGGTGAGCATGCCGGTGGCCTGGTCGATCTCAACCCGGTGGACAGCCAGATCGGGGGACTGGCCGCCGGGCCGGGGCGCGGGCCGGCTCCTGGCGGCAGACGGCAGCCCGCCACCGTCGAGGCCCTCGAGGCCGCCGCCACCGTCGAGGCCGTTGAGCAGCAGCACGGTCGCCGTATCGGCCAGGTGGAGGCAGTCCCCCAGCTGCGGGGTGGACAGTGGACCGGGAGAGCCGCGGTACAGGCCGATGACCCCCGCCCGGATCGCGCCGATCATCAGCGGGAACGCGAACACGGCGGCGGCGCCGGTGTTGCGGGCTTCCGGCGTGAACGCGGGCCACCGGCGACCGGATTCCTGGTCGCCCAGGTCGCCGGCCAGGACCGGCGCTGCTGCGGTCAGCACGTCATGGCATGGCCCTTCACCGAGCGTCAGCTGGAGTTCCGCGAGCTGCTCGCTGACCCGGTCCGTCACGCACATGACAAAGTCCGGTCCCCGGCTGCTGGCCGCGGCCAGCCACGCCCCGCTGGCCTGGGCTGAGCAGACGGCGACCGCGCACACATCGGCGACGGACGCCGGGCGGCCAGCCGCAGCGGCGTGTGCCGCGATCAGGCCCCACAGGGCCATCGGCCGGCTGTTACTCCCCATTGGGGCCGCCTTCCTGCCACAGCAGCCAGGCGGGGGATCGACCCAACGGCTCATCGTCAGCCTGCACGACGACCCTACGCCCCCGCTCAGCCGGCCGCTGGCGATCTTGCCGGTGTTATGTTGGATGAACCACTCCGGTCCCTGGTGGCTACGGGCGCTCGCGGAGGGCGGCGCCACCGAAGTGACGGGAGTTCCGTCGTGACCGGATACGGTACGCAGCCCGGGGGGCAGGCTGCTGCGGCAGCCGCATCCCTCCGCCGGGACCAGGCCATCTATGACCGCCACGCGGCCGGGCTGTACCGGCAGGCGCTACTGACCCTCGGTGACGCGGGCCTGGCCGAGCAGGTCGTCAGCGACGTAATCACTGATGAGTGCCTACGCTCCCCGACGCCAGACGCTGACGGCGCGCCGTCCCGCCTGGGGGTGTCGGCCCGCCTGGGGGTGTCGGCCCGCCTGGGGGTGTCGGCCCGCCTGGGGGTGTCGGCCCGCCTGGGAATGTCGGCCCGCCGGCGATGCCAGGAACTGGTCGGCGACCCCGCGTGGAGGAACCGGCTTTCCGATCCTGTGGACGGGATGCCTGGCTGCATCGCGCCGCGCCGGCTGAGCGTGCGGGAACGGGCAGCACTCGCGCTGGTGATTTTCGGGCATCTGGGGTACGTCGAGGCCGCAGGCGAGATGGCCATCCCCCCGGCCGATATGGTGGCACTCCTGCTGGCGGTCCTGCACAAGCTGACGGCAGCGGACATGACCGTCTGAGAATGCAGGCCGTTGATCACTCTGTCCCGAGGGCGGCCCGCCCGTGAACTGCCGCCCGTGACTGTGCACGACCGCCATCACAGTCACTGAGATCCGCACCGCCGCGCTGGCGATGAGTACGCCCGGCGGGCATACTCATCGGCGGGTCTCTTCGTAGCGCCATCGGCGGGTGTCTTCGTGGCGCCGCGCAGTGCCCTGGCCGGGGAGCGGACGGGACGGCGGCGCGTGGCACGGGGTGGGGGTCGAGATGGGATCAGGGTCGTCGCCTGCGGCGCGGGCGCTCTGGCGGGCGCAAGCGGCCACCCGCTATGCCCGCAGGACCGGATGCGACATCAGCGAGGCCGCCGGTCTCCTGGCGGAACGAGGCGCCGGCCCGGCCCACGGGGAGCAGGGAGCCCGCGGCGGGCGGGCGGCCCATGGGGAGGCGGGCCGGGCGGAGGTGCGCGCGGGGCTGTCCCGGCGGCAGATCCTGCGCGGTGCCGCGGCGGCCGGACTCGCGGTAGCCGTTCCCGCCGGCGCCCTGGCCTCACCCGCGGCCTCGGCCGCGGTCCGCCCGGATCAGCGGGTGGTGATCATCGGCTCGGGTATCGCGGGACTCGGCTGTGCCTTCCGGCTGTGGGCCCGGCACGGCGTGGCCAGCGAGGTCTACGAGTACAACCCGGCCCGGGCTGGCGGCCGTATCGACACGCTCCGCGGGTTCTTCGCCGACGGGCAATACGCCGAGGAGCACGGCGAGTTCATCTCGAGTGAGCACACCGAGATGCGCCGGCTCGCCGCCGGTTTCGGCCTCACCCTGGACGACGTCAACGCCTATCCGCCGCACACCCGGGCCGCCGATTACCGGTTCCGCTTCGATGGGCGGTTCTGGCCGCAGGCGGCGCTCGACCGCGAGTGGCACGACTGGGGATTCCGGCTCTTCTATGACGCCGCGTTCGTCAAGGCGCCCTGGCCGACCCTGCTCCACAGGCATACGGCCTGGGCCAGGCGGTGGGACCATACGCCCGCGCCGGAGTGGATCGAGCGCCACATTCCAGGGGGCCTCGGCAGCGACTTCGGCCGCCTGTGCGTCGCCGTGCTCCTCGACGAGTACGGCGGTCCGGTCGCCGAGCAGTCGGCGCTCAACCTCATCTACCTGCTCGGCAGCTACGACAGCGCCCCGAGCGGCCGGCAGCCGGAGAGCTACCCGGAACTGTCGGGCACCGACGAGAAGTGGCACATCCGGGAGGGCAATGACCAGCTCATCCGGGGGCTCATCAGCAGGCTGCCCGCGGGCACGGTCCGGCTCGGGGAACGTCTCGAGGCGGTGCGCAGCCGCGGCCACGGCCGGTACACGTGCACGTTCTCCTGCGGCACCGCCACCCATGACGTGCACGCCGACCAGGTGGTGTTCGCGCTCCCGTTCACCAGGCTGCGCGAGGTGGAGCTACGCGGGATCGAGCTACCCCCGCCGCAGCTGCTGGCCATCCGCGAGGAACCGCTCGGCACCAACGCGAAGATCCAGCTGCAGTTCTCCCGCCGGGTGTGGAACGCCGACCACTGGACCGGCAACATGTACACCGACGGCATCGTCCAGGGCGGCTGGGAGACGACCGTGGACCAGCCCGGTGAGCCGGGGATCCTCATCGCCCTGCCCGGCGGAGACCCGGGGGCGGACCTCGGCCGGCGGTACGGCCTCACCTCCTACGAAGGGCCCGCGCCCCAGGCGATGGCCCGCGATTTCCTGGCCGGCTTCGACCAGAACTTCCCCGGCGCCCGCGAGGCCTACAACGGCCGGGCCTACTACGCCTGGTCCGCCGGCGACCCGCACATCGGGGGCGCCTACTCCTACCTCAAGACCGGCCAGTACACGGCGTTCAACGGCATCCAGGGACGGCCCAGCGGCAACCTGCACTTCGCCGGGGAGCACACGTCGGTGAACTTCCAGGGATACATGGAAGGCGCGCTGCGCAGCGGCTACCGCTGCGCAGCGGAGATCGCCAGCCGCAAGACAGCCTGACCCGCGCCCGGCGCCTGTCTAGGATCACGGGTATGCCGGAACCGACCAACGGGGTCGTCGAGATCTTCACCGATGGTGCGTGCTCACCCAATCCGGGCCCAGGCGGGTGGGGAGCCATCCTGCTGTACGGGAGCCACAGGAAGGAGATCTATGGTTCCGAACCGGCCACCACGAACAACCGCATGGAGATCATGGCCGCAATCCAGGGCCTGGAGAGCCTGACCCGGCCGTCGGCCGTGCACGTCCACACCGACAGTGAGTACCTGCGCAAAGGCATCACGCAGTGGCTGCCCGGCTGGAAGCGTAACGGCTGGAAGACCGCGGACAAGAAGCCGGTCAAGAACGCCGATCTGTGGGCGCGACTGGACTCAGCGGCCCGCAGTCACACCGTGCGGTGGTTCTGGGTCAAAGGTCACGCGGGACATCCGGAGAACGAGCGCGCCGACGAGCTGGCCTGCCGGGGGTCCGCCGAAGCGGCCGCTCGCGCCGCCGGCGGCCGGGTTCCCCGGTTATCAGGGCCGGACGCCGGCCTGGCCCGCCAGCCTGGGCCGCCAGCCTGGCCGGCCGATACAGGGCCTATAGGGCAAATCCCGATATTTCGGAATAAAGCTAATAAGGCACGTGAATCCCTCGGCGGCTTTACCGGCCGGTGAGAGCCCGTGCGGTGGCCCCGCAGAGATTAATGCGTTACTAGTTGCGCTGAGACGTCGTGATGCGCCTTAATGTCATTGGGCTGAGGGTGAGGTCGCGATAATTTCTGGGCTGTCATTCCTTTCTGACACCGGGGGGCCGAGCAATGGCGTCTGCAGGCATACCACCTCGACCAGGTGATTCCAACGGCATCTCGTGGGTTTTCAGGCCTCCGCCCGGTTGGCCGGCGCCCTCGGCTGGCTGGCGGCCGCCCGCCGGGTGGCGTCCCGATCCTTCCTGGCCGCCCCCGCCGGCGGGGTGGGACTTCTGGGCCCCGATGCCGGGCGGCAAGCCCCCCAGGTTCAGTACCCTGGCCAAGACCATTGCCGGAGCCTTAACCCTGGTCGCGACCGCTGCGGCCGTCGCGGGCGCGTACTTCGCGTTCCGGAGCCAGCCACACAGCCCTACGACGGCTGGCTGGGTCACCCAGGCGAATGCCGCCTGCGACCGCGACATCGGTTCGCTGCATATGTCCATCTACGAAGCGGCCCTGCCGGAAAGTGATCAGACCTCCGGCCAGAATGTCTCTGCTGGCCAGCAGAAGGCCAGCCGCCTGCGCAATCTGATCGCGGTCGAAGGCAGCCTCAGCAAGCTCAATGGCGATCTGGCTGCGCTTCAGATGCCCCAGGATAGCCGCGCGCCCGACGTCCGGGCCGTGCTGCGCAGCGGCAATGCGCTCGTGAGCAGCATGGACAACTTTTCCGGTGCCATGCAGACCGCTGTCGAGAGTAGCTCCGCCGTTTCGGCCGTGCAGATCGCCGCCGAGGTCAAGGACGCGGACGTGGTTCTGGTCAGCGCGGTGACGTGGGAGAAGGCGATCCGGGTTCTCGACCTCACGAGCTGCCCGTTCTGGACCGCCAATCCGCCGAGCGTGGCGCCGACCGTGGCCCCGCCGACCGCACCGGTGACGACGCCGCCGACCGCGCCGGTGACGACGCCGCCGACCGCACCCGTCACGCCGGGTCCGGCGTCCAACCTCACGCCGGGTGAACTGCAGCTGGCTGACCAGCTGACCTCCAATGACCTCACGAACTGTGTCGGACGCCCCGATCTGGAGACCGGGGGTGTCGTCGCCGCCGTCAACTGCCAGAGCGTCCAGTTCGGACCCACTGAGCGTCCCCTGGTCGTCCAGTTCGCGGACGCCGACGCCGCGCTGACGTGGTTCGGCGACAACACGGCCGGCTTCGTCAATCAGGGTGACTGCGCCGATGGCCTTGAACTCGGTACCTGGAACCACGATGGCCTCCTGGAGGGACCGTGGGGCTGCCACTACAGCAGCAGCAGCGACTTCCGGATGGTCTGGGTCGCCGATCCTTCCCTCATCGGCGTCATCGCCGATGGCTCTAACGGCGCCACGATGTACTCCTGGTGGGCAAATTGGGGCTATGTGCTGTCCAGCGCCGGGTAGCCCCTGGGGGCGTGACCCGCGCTCGGCGATGTGGCCCCCGGCCAGGCGGGCAGCGCCAGCGGCAGCCTGAGCGCCGTCCAGCAGTTGGCCGCCGCCATCGGTTCCGCCGTGGTCACTACCGTCTACTTCAGCCAGCGGGCCCAGCGCGGCGCCGCGCACGCCATGACCGTCAGCGTCGCCGGTCGGCGCGATCGCCCTGCTGGGCCTCGGCCTGGTCTGGCTGCTGCCGGAGTCGGCCCGCCGGACCAGCCTTAACCGCAGACCTCTTATTTCAATAACGGACTGACCGGCGCGGTCGCCCGGGTCAGCGGATCGCCTCGATCACCTGGTCGGGCGTCTCGACCTGCGGCATGTGACCGGTGTCCTTGAGCACCTCGAAGCGCGCCTTCGGGATGGCGTCCGCCCAGGCGCGGCCGTACTTGGGGGTGACGATCCGGTCGCTGTCGCCCCACAGCACCAGGGTCGGGATCTCCACCGCCGCGAGGCGCCCGCGGAGGGTGGGGTCACCGTCCATCGTCGCGCCCCCCGAGTAGGTGATGAGCGCGGCCCGGTTGGCCGCCCCGATCTGTTGCGCGGCCGGGGGCAGCGTGGCCGGGTCGATGGCGAACGGTGCCGGGTCGTGGAAGCTGAGCGGGAAGACCTGGTCCATCCGCAGCGAGAAGAAGTCCACCGGAGGGTGCCCGGGAACCTGGATGCCGACGGGGTCGATGAGGATCACCCTGCGGATGCGGGGGGAGTTCAGGATGGCCATCTCGGCGGCTATCCAGCCACCGATCGAGTTGCCGGCCACCGTGACGCCGGCCAGGCCGAGCTGGTCCAGCAGCGCGACGTAGAGCGCGGCCAGGCCGCCGACCGTGTGCAGGGCCTCGGGGCGCGGGGTGCCGCCGAAGCCGGGATGGATCGGCTGGAGCACGCGTAGCTGCTCGGCGCCGGCTAGCCGCTCGCCGAAGCGCGCGGTCGTGTCAGGCCCGCCGCCCCCGTGCAGCAGCAGGAACGGCTGGCCTTCGCCGTGTTCGTCCACGGTCACGTCCACCGGGCCGAGCCCGGCGGCGTTCACGGTGTAGGTGGTCGTGGTCATGGTGATCTCCTGAGTCGGTGAGGGCTCGGTGTGCTACGCAAAGTCGGTGGCGGGAACCGTGGCGTACTTGCTCATCACCTGGATGGTGGCCTCGGGGGTGAGGGCCTGGCCGCTGGCGATCATGTCCCGCAGATCCCTGAAGTACTGCACGTAGAGATCGGGCGTGAACGTGTTCAGCAGCACGGCGGGCTCGTCGCCCGGGTTCTCGAAGGTGTGCGGGGCGCCCGGCGGGATCATCACCAGCGTGCCCGCGGGCGCCTCGTAGGTCGTGTCCCCGACGGTGAACGCCGCCATGCCGGAGACGACGTAGAAGCCCTCGTCGTGCCGGGCGTGCCGGTGCTGCGGCGGCCCCTCGGTGCGCGGGGCCAGGGTGATCTCCCCCATCCCCAGCCGGTGCCCGGTGCTGCGCCCGTCCTCGAGGATCCGCATCTGCGTCGGGCCGAGCTGGATCAGCTCTCCGTCCGCCGGCCCGACCACTGAGACCTCGGTCATCCGCTTCCCCTTCGTGAGAGTGAACCATCATCAATATAGAAGGCTGTCATCGATAATGCAAGCTGGCTATCATGAAGGGGGTTGACTAGCATGTGACCGGGGGAGGAGCCGACGATGATCGAGGACGACACCGGCCGGGCCAATCAGAAGAAGCGCACCCGGATGGCGATCGTGGCGGCCTGCCGTGAGGTCATCCGCTCGGGCGCCCCGCTGACCATGCCGGAAGTCGCCCGGGTCGCGCTCGTCTCGGAGGCGACGGCCTACCGCTACTTTCCTGACCTGCCCGCCCTGCTGAGCTCCGCGTTCCCCGGCCTGTGGCCCACCCCGGCCGAGGCCCTGGCCCCAGTCGCGGACTCGGCCGATCCCGTCGGGCGGGTCGCGTTCGCGTGCGAGTTCCTGCTGCGCGGCGTGCTCAGCTACCAGGGAGCGGTGCGGGCCATGATCGCGGCCACCATCACCCGCCCCGAGCTGGCTGGCAGCCGCCCGGGCCTGCGGTTCGGGCTGCTTGACCAGGCCCTGGCCCCGCTGGACGACACGCTAATGGTCACGGACCCTGCGCGACTCGCCCAGCTCAAGAGGGACCTGGCCGCGGTGGTCAGCGCGGAAGCCCTGTTCGTCCTGACCGACCTGGCCGGCCTCACCCCAGACGACGCGATCGCCAGCCTCGTCCGGACCGCCACGACCGTCACCGAGGCCGCGCTCACGTAGGCCTGGTGTCTGGCTGGGCTGCGGCAGCGCCCGCTCGCTGAGGTACGGCCGGCCCCGGTACGGCAGCACCGGCGGCTGGCCAGGGTCGGGCCGCGCCGGCGGCTGGCTCAGATACGGGCGCGGCTGGTAGGGCCGCGGCGGGGGCTGGCTGAGGTCGGGCCGCGCCCGTGGCGTCCCGCGAAAGAGCTCCCACTGCCCTGCCGGGCAGGCCGGCCGGGGGATGGGCGGACTAGCCACCGGTTCCCGCCGCAGATAACGCTGGCCCACCGCCGGCCCCCGTGGGGCCCGCGTCCCCAGGGCCGCGGCGATCAGCACTCCGGAGCCCATGAGCACGAAGAACGCCGGGTAGGCGTACAGCAGCCGCGGGGCGTGGCCGCCCAGGGCCGGCAGGTCCAGCAGGCCGGCCAGGATGAACGCCTGCCAGGTCAGGGGGGTCTCCGCGCCCGGATGCCGGTACGCGCCGGCCATGACCAGGACCATGGCCGCTCCCTCAACGGCCAGGACGAGGCACATCGCCGTCCCGGGGGCGTGAGCGAACGGCCAGAAGGCCATGACGCCGACGGCGCCGCCTAGCAGGACCCAGCGGCCGGTCCCGAAACGCCACCCGCCGCGGGCCGCCAGCAGGGCCAGCACCGTCGCCGTGCCCGCCAGTTGCAGCGCGGCGAGGCACAGGGCCGGCCAGGGGGGATGCTGGGCGGCCTGAACCGCCAGCAGGACGCTGTACTCCACCGTCCAGATCATCCAGGCCGCCGGATCGGGGTCGCTGGCCCGCCGCCAGGCGTCCCGCAGGTACGGGACGTAGCCGGCCAGGCCGGTCAGCCCGGCCAGCAGGCCCCAGATCGCCGGGAACAGGAGATGGCTCACCGGCCGTCGCCCGTCTGCGCTCGCACCCGCATGAAAGGCGCCCTTCGTTAGCTGGCGGCCCGCGGTGTCCGCGGCGGGAACTGCGCTCTCAGCGTGCGCTGGCCACCCGGGCGGGCAGCTTGCAGCCGCCTTGATGCCTCCCTTGCCCTGCAGGTCACAGCCCAGGCGGGCGCTACCGCACCGGGGCGCCGCGGACGGCGGCGACGATCAGGACGGGGCTGGCGGGCCAGCCGCGGCCTATGGGGTGCCGCTGAAGGCGGGGTCCATGGCCTCGATACGTATCCGCGCCGATTCTGCTTCCGGCACACCCAGTCGTTCGAAGATATCCAGCGCCTGCCGCAGGGCGATCCGCGCGGCGTCCGGCCGCCGGGTGCTGAGTGTGGCTTCCGCGATTCCCTCGAGGATCTTGGCCTCCTCGTAGGGGTCGCCGATTTCCCGGGCCATCCGCAGCGCGGCCTGGTAATGCTCGAAAGCCTCCGCGTACCGGCCCGATCCGCGGCTCACGCCGGCTATCCCGCGCAGGGCCGTCACCTGCTGGTTCAGGTTGCCGATCTCCCCGGCGATGGATTGTGCCTTCTCGTGGTAGATCAGCGCCTCGTCGTAACGCTCCGCGCTCTGGTAAACGGCGCCGATTTCGTTCAGGACGCCAGCCTCATTGAGGAGATCACCGATGTCATGGTAGATGGCGAGGGCGCGCCCGTAAGCCGTGAGCGCTTCTTCGTAACTGCCCTTGTAGTGATAGACCGCGCCGATGTTGTGATACAGGATCGCCTCGTTCTGCGCCCCGCCTATCTGGCGGAATATCTCCAGAGACTTCTGGTATCCCTCGAGTGCGTCCCGGTGATAGCCGAGATACAGCTGCATCCGGCCCAGATTATTCAGCGTCTTCGCTTCGCCTCGCCGGTCGCCGACGCCCTGGTAGACCGAGAGCGCCTCATACAGGTGCTCCGTGGCGTCGGGATAGCGCCCGAGCTGCCAGGATGCGATCCCGGAATGGCTGAGCGTGGTGGCCACGCCGTCCTGGTCCGCGATGTAGTGGTACAGGATCCGTGCTTCGTGGAAATAAGCCAGCGCCTCACGGGACCGTCCCGCCCGCTGGTGCGCCATGCCGATCTGATCAAGAGCGTCCGCCTCGCCGCGCCGGTCGGCCAGCGAGCGGCAGATCCCCGCGGCCTCCTCGGCCAGGGGCAGCGCCGCCTCGTAGCGGCCGGTCTGCTGGCTCACCTCGGATAGCTCCAGGGACGCCTGCGCGGTCCTGGCCGGGTCGGCGAGGTCGCGGCTGGCCTGCAGGGCCAGGGTGTGGGCCACGATCGCCTCGTCCCAGTAGGCCCTGATCTCCAGGAAGCCGGCCAGCGCGTGGGTGAGGTCGGCGCACCTCTCCTTCCACTCGTGCCGCCCCGCGTAGTCCGCGGCCTGCAGGATGTTGCGCCACTCCGCGTCCAGCCACCCCGCCGCGTCTTGCTGGGCGCTCAGCGCGGTGCCCGCCGCCGGCCTGCGGGGACGTGGCACCGTCATCCGCCGCCGGAACGGATGAAGGGCCAGGTCAGCCTCGTTGGCCGTGCGCAGGTAGTAGTCGAGAAGCCGGCCGACCGCCTGCCGCTGCTCCGACCGGGAATCCTCCTGCGCCGCGCGCTTGGCCGCGTAGCCGCGGATGAGATCGTGGAACTGGAACTGGCCGGCCGGAGCCCGCGCCAGCAGATGGTGCCCGAGCAGGGCGGCGACGGCCTCCTCCGCCTCGGCCAGGGTGCCTCCGCCCAGGGCCGCCGCGGCGGGCAGGCTGATGTACGCGCAGGGGCTCACGCCCAGCCGGCGGAAGAATCGCTGGTGGGCAGGTTCCAGGCAGCGGTAGGCCAGGTCGAAGGCGGACAGCACTTCCGGGCTGGATGAGCCGGTACTCCCCGCGCGGGCCGGGGATCGCGACAGTTCCTCGACCAGGTCGCCGATCCTGGGCGGGTAGTCTCGCGCGAGCCTGGCTGCGGCGAGCTGGATCGCGAGCGGCAGGCGCCCGCACAGCTGGACGGCCACGGCCGCTTCCGCCTCGTCCTGGGCGGTGCGGGGGCCTGCCACCCGCTGGAACAACGTGATCGCGTCGTTCACCGGCAGCGCCTCCAGGGTCAGCGCGCGGACACCCTCCAGGCCGGGGAACGTGCGCCGGGTGGTGATCAGGATGAGGCACTCGCCTGCCCCGGGCAGGAGTGGGCGGATCTGGTCGTCCTGGCCCGCGTCGTCGAGGATCACGATGGCGCGGCGGCGGCTCAGCTGCGCCCGCAAGAGCGCGGCGCGCTCGCCGGTGGCGTCGGGGATCGGGGTGGCCGGCGTGGTCAGCATCCGGAGCAGCCGATGCAGCGCCTCGGCTGCGCCGAGCGATGGGTGCCCGGGATCGTGCGAATGCAGGTTGAGGTAGAAAGTGCCGTCCGGGTACTGCCCGGCCACGGCGCGGGCCGCCTGGAGCGCCAGCGCGGTCTTGCCCACCCCCGCCGTGCCCTCGATGACCTTGACCCGCGGGGCGGCATCGTGCTCCCGGGTGAGCAGCTCGAGTTCCTCGCTGCGGCCCACGAACTCCGCCGTCTCGGGCGGAAGCGTGTCGGGCTGCGCGACCCGGCCAGGACGCGGTCCGGCGGCCCGCGCGGCCAGCTGGGGATCATGGCGCAGGATGCGCTGGTGCAGCTCGGACAGCGCCGGTCCTGGTTCAGTGCCCAGCTCGTCGTCGAGGCGGCTGCGGGTTTCGCGGTAGAGGCTGAGGGCCTCACCCGGCCTGCCGCTTCCGTACAGGGCCGTCATCTCGCAGGCGATGAACGCCTCATCCAGCGGGTACTGGGCCAGCAGGTGGCGAAGCTCGCCGACCACATCGGCGTGCAGGCCGAGCTCCAGCTCGCACTCGATGCGCTTCAGGATGGCCGCCCGGCGTTCCTCGTCGAGGCTGTCCCGCATCCGCGCCACCCAGTCGCCGCGGATCCCGGCGAACGCCTGACCGCGCCACAGCCGGTCCGCCTCGCGCAGCAACGAGGCAGCATGCTCGGAGTCACCGTTCGCGCTCAACGTGTCCGCTTGTCGGCGCAGGCGGCGGAACTGGTACAGGTCTATCGTGTCCGGGTCCACGTGCAGCTCGTAGCCGCTGTCGCGCCCGGTCAGCCGGACGCTGTCACCAATGGCCTGCCGTAGTGACGCCCGGAGCCTGGTGACGTAGACCGAAAGGCTCTCACGGGCCTTCGGCGGAGGGTTTGTATCCCAGACCCGGTCAATGAGAACGTCCGTCGGCACTAATCTGCCCGGGGTCAGCATGAGGATGCCCAGCACGCATCGCACCCTGGTCGATCCAAGATCACATTGCTGTCCGGCCGACCACAGTTCAATCGGCCCGAGAACCCGAAACTCCATGATCGCCTTGGTTCTTCTGGCAGCCTGCGGGATCTTTCCGCGGGCTGGTGCCCGAAAGAGAGATGTCGTGGTAAACAACTCAGGCCGTTGATACCCATTTATGCGGCCGTCTCACCCGAATTCTGGATGAACTAGAAGGGCGGGAGAATGATCCTCCTCCCGCCCCTGGCGCGACTCTGCAATTTGTCGTGCATATTGCAGATTTCTCCGGCTTGCGGCCCGCAATGCCGTTACGCTCTGCCCCGGGAGCGAATCAGTGTGGCGAGTGGGGCAGCTGGTACCTGCCCAGCGGTGAGTGATGGCCGGTACAGCGTGTGGGCTCGCGCGGCGCCTGACGTCTCCCGCGGGCGTCGCCGCCGGCCCGGGATCTGCGGGAGCTCCCGGGCCCGGTGCGGGCCGTCCTGTTGATCACGCCACTGCCGGGGGGCCCATCGCGCACCTGCGATTACCGCCCGGATTACGCTAAATGCCATATCTGGTGACGCATTGGGGTGTAGTTTCGCACTCGCAGATGGCCTGATGTCTAAGTCACCGATAAGGGGACATTCTACTATGAAGAATCATAGGTCGTTAAGGCACAGCATCCTGCAGGCCGGCGGGCTGGCGGGCGGTGCGCACCGGGCACCCTCGGCGGGAATCAGGCGTATCCGGGCGATGCGCGGGATTCTCGTTCTGGCCCTTACCCTGGCCAGCCTCGGTGCCGTCCTGCTGGCCCTGCCCGGGCACGTCAGCGCGGGCCGCGCGCAGGCCGGCGCCCAGCAGGGTGCCAATAGCCGTGATCGCTCGGCAGCTCATCACCTGGCGCTTAGTAAGACCACGCCTAAGGCCTGGATGTATTAGCCCCGGATCGCTTCGGCAGGGCCCGGCCTGACGCGGCCTGCTGCCATTCCTCCGGGCCCGCCGGAGTCGGCCTGCTAAACGTTCGTCATCGTCGGACGGCAGTGGTTTGGCTAACCGCGCAAATGGCTCTCTCGCGCCGCCGTGAATTCCGGCCGTCCGTCGGCGGGCCGGCCCATCCGCCGGTCCGCCAGCGGTCCTGGTGACCAGGTCGTGATGTCCGCCAAGGTCCCGGGCTGATGGCTAGATGGAGTCCCAGTGCGGCGGGCGGTCACGGTAGAGGCGCTCGTCGTCGTCTGGCTCAGCGCGCTCACCCCAGACGGCATCGGTGTCTTCCTGGCTCTTCGCGGACAGCACCGGCTCGTCGTCGGGGTCCAGTGGTCCGGCGCTGGCCGGTGGTTCGGGCGTATCCATCACGTTCATGCTACGAGACAGCCACCGCGGCGGCCGCGGCCTGCCCTGCGCATCGCCCGTTCGGCCTGGTCTGGCCAGGTACCTGGGCCTTGACCAGCCGTCTTGCCGTGTGGGGGATTCCGCCCGGCCTGGTCCTCTAGGCTGGCGCGATGAGCTCAGCAGCGCAGAGCCACGCGCCCGCAGAGTGGAATTCGTTCCGCACCGATGCCCGGGCGGGCATCGCCACCGAGGTGATCACCTATCCCGGGGGCGGCGGGGATGACATTCACGCCTATGTCGCCCGCCCGGTGACGCAGCCGACCGGTCCCGGGATCGTGGCGGTGCATCACCTGCCTGGGTGGGACGAGTTCTCCCGGGAGTTCTGCGAGCGGCTCGCGCGGCACGGGTTCACGGTCATCTGCCCCGATCTGTACTGCCGTTTCGGCCACGGCACCCCGGACGACGTCGCGGCCACGGTCCGCTCCCGCGGTGGCGTACCCGACGACAGCGTGGTGGCCGACTGTGCCGCGGCCCTGCAGTGGCTCAGGGCCCTGCCCTCCAGCAACGGAAAGGCGGGGATCATCGGCACCTGCTCGGGCGGCCGCCATGCCCTGCTGGCCGCCTCCCTGACCCCCGGCTTTGACGCGGTGGTCGACCTGTGGGGCGGGGGCGTGGTCATGCCCGCGGACCAGCTATCGCAGGCCCGCCCGGTGGCACCGATCGACTACACCGCCCAGCTCACCGCCCCGCTGCTTGGCCTGTTCGGCAACGACGACAGCCACCCTTCACCCGATCAGGTGAATCTGCACGAGGCGGAGCTGGAGCGCCGCGGCAAGGCGCACGAGTTCTACCGTTACGACGGCGCCGGGCACGGCTTCTTCTACTATCACACCCCCATGTACCGGCCTCAGCCCGCGATGGACGGCTGGGAGAAGGTCTTCAGTTTCTTCCGGCGCCACCTCGGCTGAGGCGCTAGCCCCGGGGATCTGGACCCTCAGCGGCCAGACCGCTGGATGCGGCCTGGCGCCCGGCGCCGGCCGTCCGCTGTGGCTGGAGGCCGTCGCTGATCAGGGTGGCCAGGGCGCCGGGCGGGATCAGCGTCAGGCTGGGCTCGCCGAGCAGAGGGGCCATCCCTGCGGCGATGGTGAGCAGCCGGGCGGCCGCCTCATGCTCGGGCCCGGGGTCGCCCGGCGGCCGGCTGGCCTGCGCGAGGTAGCGGGCCACCAGCGTGGCCATCTGCTCGTGCAGTTCCAGGGCGCGCTGGCGGATCTCCGGGTGGGCGGCGAGTTCCTGGATGATGATCTTGCGGACAGGTGAAGGCTCACCGAGCACGGCGGCCAGGTGCCGCCACAGCCCGTCCACGGCCTGGCGTAGGCCGGCGTCCGGGGCCAGGGCCGGGAGGACGCCGTCCAGGAGGGCGGGCTGGTCCTCCCGGACCACGGCCAGCAGGAGTTCCATCTTCGTCTTGAAGTGGTAGAAGATCAGGCCCTGCGGGACGCGTGCCTCGGCCGCGATCAGGGCCGTGGACGTGTGGTCGAAGCCGCGCTCGGCGAACAGCCGCTCGGCCGCGTCCAGGATGCGCCCGCGCGCCGTACGGTCGCGCGCCTCGGCAGAAGCGGGCTGCTCCGACTGCTCATCGCCCATGGCTGCTCCGTTCCCGCGTTCTGCGCTCAGATCTTGCGGTCGAGCGCGAACCCGTCGGGGACGATCACGTCATCGGGTGACAGGTCGCGAATGGAGGCCTTGCCCAGGCCCAGCAGCGTCTCGCTGACCCCCTGGCGCAGGATCTCGATCACGTTGGTGACGCCGCGCTCGCCTCCGGCGGCCATGCCCCACAGGTACGCCCGGCCGATCATCACCGCATGCGCGCCCAGGGCGAGCGCCTTGACGACGTCGCTGCCCCGCCGGATGCCCCCGTCCAGCAGCACCTCGATCTGGCCGCCGACCGCGTCGGCCACACCGGGCAGGCAGCGGATGGTGGCGGGCGTGGTGTCGAGGTTGTTGCCGCCGTGGTTGGACACCGAGATCGCGGTGGCCCCGATGTCTACCGCGCGCCGGGCGTCGTCGGGCCGGGTAATGCCCTTGATCATGAGCGGTCCGCCCCACTGCTCCCGCAGCCAGGCGAGGTCCTCCCAGGTCGGCGGGGCGGAGCCCATCCACTGGCCGTACGCGCCGAAGAACGTGGGGATCTGCGCGTCCGGGGCGCCGAGGTTGGGCACGCCGAGGCCGGGCAGGGAGCCACTGCGGATCCACCGGGCCAGGTACGTCGGCCTGATCGCGACCTGCGGGATGTGCCGCACCATGGCCTCGAGGTTCAGGTGCTCCGGGATCCACGGGCTGCCCCAGTCCCGGCGGGAGTCGAACACCCAGTCCAGCGTGACGATCAGGCCCTTGGCCCCGGCGGCCCGGGCCCGCTCGGCCCGGGCCAGGATGTCCTCACGGGTGCCCATCCAGTAGCTCTGGAAGAGCAGCTTGCCGATGGCCTTGCCGACCTCCTCGACCGGCTTCGACGCGAACGACGACAGGCCCATGGCCGTGCCCGCCGCGGCCGCGGCCCGGGCCACCGCCACCTCGCCGTCCGGGTGCACGGCCTGCACCCCGGTGGGCGAGATCAGCACCGGCAGGCTGACATCCTGGCCCATGACGGTGGTGGCCAGCTCCCGGGTCGTCGGCAGGTCGGCCACGTGTGGCCGGAGCCGGAGCTCGGAGAACGCGCTGACATTGTCGTTCATCGTCACCCCGGCCTCCGCGCCCGCGACCAGGGCCATGTACACCGACTTCGGCAGCCGCCGCCTGGCGCGCCGCTGGGCTTCGGCGACCGTTTCGAACCACGTTCTCGTGCTGGCCATCTCAGAACTCCGTAACGCCGACGTCCGCCCTGACTGAGTACTCAGTTTAGTGCCAGTCTCTGGGGGCACTGGACGACACATGTCCGTTAGAGCTAGCTTAGATAACGTGAACGATCAAGCTGCTGGTCAGGGCGCCGGTCACCGGCGTTCCATGATCGACAACAAGGATCCGCGTGCCGTCCGGACCCGCGAGAAGCTGATCTGCGCCTTCCACGAGGCGGTGCTGGACTTCGACCCGAGCAAGATGTCCGTCAGCGCCCTGGCCCGCGCGGCCGGCGTGAACCGCACGTCGTTCTACAGCCACTTCTCCTCGCCCGAGGACCTCGCGATCCACGCGCTGAGCGAGCTGTTCGACGTGGTGGGGAACGCGGACATCGTCATGCGCTCGCGGCACAGCGTGCCCGGTACCGAGGCCAGCAGGCGGGCCCTGCGTGACATCGTCGGCTTCGTGGACGAGCGCCGGGCCTCGTACGCGCGGCTGCTCGGCCCCGGCGCCGCGCCCCAGCTGGTGCAGGCGGTCACCGAGGCCTTCACCGAGCGGACCGTCGAGGCCCTGGCGCGGATGGACGCGCGCCCGGCTGACGCCGACCCCGTGATCACGGCGCAGTTCCTGGCGGGCGGGGTGCTGGGCGTGATCAGCGGCTGGCTGGCCGGCCCGCCTGGCCAGTGCACACCGGACGAGCTGGTCGAGGCGCTGATCCAGTGCCTGCCGGGCTGGCTGAATGACTGACCCGCGCGCCGCGCCTGGGACATGTTCCCCGGGCATCCGGGCGGGACCGAGGCGGACATGCTGGAGGGCGGCTACCACTCCGCAGCGCTCAAGGGCACCACGTTCATGGACCCGCGGGTGATCGCGGACACCGCGATGTACCTCAACTCCGACCTCGCGGCCAGGGTGACAGGGGTCACGATCCCGGTCGACGCGGGCCACCTGATCCGGACCGGCATCAACCCCAGCCCGGTGCACTGAGCGGGAGCGGCACCGATTTCAGCGGCACCGATTTCAGCGGCACCGGTGTTTGTGGCACCGGTGTTAGTCGCATTGACGAGAGTGATCATCAAGCCAGACTGTGTGCGCTAACCGCTGTGATCACAGCGGTTAGCGCACACGAACCATCGTCGAGCAGCTGCCGTCACGCCCAGGGCTTGGCCGCCGTCGACGTCACTCAGGTCACCGGCTTGCGTTCAGGAGCTACCTCGGGCCCGGCTCGCCTAGCAGCGGAAATTGACCACAATCGGCGCCTTCGGTCGCCAGCGCCAGGCCGCCGTCCGGGGCAGCCAATAACGCGGCCCTGGGCTATATCCCTATTAAATTGTCTTTAAATATAGGTAATACGGTGCCGTTTTCCCGCGCCGGCCCGGCCGGTGGGGCCTTCTTCCCTGCGAGCCGGGCAATGTCTATCTTTGAATCTCTGTTAATAGGAATTACCGAGCGAGGCGGGGAGAGATGAGCCAGCAATGACCCTGAATCCCTATATCGTCCTCGGCAGCGCGGTCGTGGGGCTACTGGTCGGGCTGACCGGCGCGGGCGGGGGCGCCCTGATGACGCCGATGCTCATCCTGCTGTTCGGGGTGAAGCCGTCCGCGGCCATCTCCAGCGACCTGGTCGCTGCCGTGCTGATGCGTCCGGTCGGCGCGGCCGTGCACCTGCGCAAGGGCACGGTCAACCTGCGCCTGGTCGGCTGGATGGTGGTCGGCTCGGTGCCGATGGCGTTCGTCGGCGCTTACCTGCTGCACCTGCTCGGCGGCAGCTCCGCGCAGCAGAAGCACGTCGAAGTCGCCCTGGGCGCGGCGTTGCTGGTCGGGGCGGCCGCCATGGTGTTCCGCTACATCCTGGACCTCAGATCCGGCAATCAGCGGATCGGCACGGTCCACAAGATCAACGTGCGGCCGGCGCCGACCATCCTGATCGGCATGATCGGTGGCGTGATCGTGGGCCTGACCTCGGTCGGCTCGGGATCTCTGATGATCGTGCTGCTGCTGTTCCTTTACCCGATGCTCAGTGCCGGGCAGCTGGTCGGCACTGACCTGACCCAGGCGGTCCCGCTCACCGCGGCGGCCGCCCTGGGCGCCCTGATCTTCGGCACTGTCCAGTTCGGGGTGACTGCCTCCCTCGTGGTGGGCAGCGTGCCGGCCGTGCTGATCGGCTCCTACCTGTCGTCCAGGGCGCCCGATCGGTACATCAGGCCCATCATCACGTTCGTGATCTTTGCGTCGGGCCTGAAGTACGTGGGGGTCGGCACGACCGCGCTGGGCTGGACCCTCTGTGTGGTGGCGCTGGCCGGCGGGGGGTACTGGCTGGCCCGGGTCCGGCCCTGGCAGAACGGGCGGATGCCGGCCCTCGCGGCGGACGGCGCGCCACCGCAGGCCGTGGGCAACGGCGAGAGAGCTGCCCCGGCCAGCGGGCACACGGAGGCGCCGCCCGGCGGCCACAGACCCGCCGAACCTGAGGTCCGCCGGACGGGTGAACCTGACCTTGACAACGATTCCGCGGCAAAGGGGTAACCGATCGTCCTCAGGACGTGGCGGTCCCGGCGCGGGTGCGTAGCGTCGGATCGTGGGCCGGAGCCTGGGGACGGACGTAAGTGACGCCGCCACCCGGCCCGGCGGAAGCGGGGCGGCGCGCGGGTCCCGGGTGATGTTCGTGCTGCGGCGCACCCGGTCCGCGCCGCTGCTGGCCGCAAGCCTGCTGCTGGCCGTCCTGATCGCGGTGACCGTGACGACCGGGCTGGCCAGCTTCGGGGCCCGGGCGCTCCCGGCCGCCGTGCACCAGCGGCTGGCCACCGCGCCCGCCGCACCGATCGTGGTCAGCGGGCAGATCGGCGCGGGCCGGGCCACGGCCGATCAGTCCGTCATCGGCGCCTCGATCCGCTCGGCCCTGGGCCCGGTGCCGTTCACGCTGGCCAGTGGCCGGTGGTCGGATCAGCTGGCGCTGCCCACGCCGCGGGGCGCGAGCCAGGCGCCGCTGATTCAGGCGGCGGTACTGAGCGGCGTCCGGGCCCATGCCGTGCTGACCGCGGGCACCTGGCCCGGCCCGTTCCAGCCCGGTATGCCGGTCAGCGTGGTGCTGCCCGTGGCCGCCGCAGGGCTGCTCCATTTCTCCGTCGGCCAGGTCCTCGTGCTGCGCGACAGCCTGACCGGGGTCCCGGTCAGGCTGCGGGTAAGCGGCCTGTTCCGGCCGCGTGACCCGGCCGGGCCGTACTGGCGGCTCAGCCTGCTCGGCACGTCCGGCAAGCTGGTCCAGGGCACGTTCGTCACCTACGGCCCGCTGCTGGTCAGCCCCTCCGCGCTCGGGGCCGGCGGCCTCCCGGTCAGCGCCGCGTCGTGGCTCGTCACGGTGGATACCGGCCGGATCCCGCCGGCCCTGACCGGCGCTCTGGGGCGCCGCCTGAGCGCCGTGGTCGCCTCGCTGCACGCTCAGCAGAGCCTGGGCGGCCTGCAGGTAATCACCGGCCTGCCCCAGATACTGGCCGCGCTGGCCAGCAGCCTGGTCGTGTCCCGCTCGCTGCTCCTCATCGGGTCGCTGCAGCTGCTCCTGCTGGCCACCGCGGCGGCCGCCCTGGCCGCCCGTCTGCTGACCAGCCAGCGGGAGGAGGAGACCGCCCTGCTGTCGGCCCGCGGGGTGGCCCGCGGCCAGCTGGTGCTGGCCTCCCTGGCCGAGGCGGCCCTGCTCGCGGTGGCCGGCGCGGTGGGCGGGATCGTGGCCGGCAGCTACCTCGCCGGGCGGCTCCTGGCGGCCAGCGGGCTGGCCGCGGCCCAGCCCGCGGGCGGCCTCCCCGGCATGGTGGCCAGCGGCCTGACGGCCGGCGCCTGGTGGCCTGCCGCGGTGGTCGTGGCCGGCGTGATCGTCGTGGTCACGTGGCCCGCGCTGCGCCCGGCCACCCCCGGTGCCGCCCGGCTCCGGCGGGGCCGGCAGGCGGTGCTGGCCACTGCGGCCCGGGCCGGGCTGGACGCCGCCCTGATCGGCCTGGGGGCGCTGGCCTTGTGGGAACTGCGCCGCTACTCAGCGGCGCCCCGGCTGTCCGGGGGGACACTCGGCATCGACCCGGTCCTGGCCCTGGCCCCGGTGGTGGCCCTGGCCGGGCTCAGCCTGCTCCCGCTGCGGATCCTGCCCGCGGCCGCCCGCCTGCTGGACGGGCTCAGCCGCCGCGGCCGCCGCCTCGCCGGGGCCCTGGCCAGCTGGCAGGTCAGCCGGCGCGCGGTCGGGGAGGGAAGCCCGGTCCTGCTCGTCGTGCTGGCCGTGGCCACCGGCACGCTGGTGCTGGCCCAGCACCAGAGCTGGCGGCAGTCCCAGCTGGACGAGGCGGCGTTCGCCACCGGCGCCGACGTCACGGCCGGCCTGACCGCACCGCTCCCGCTCAGCCTCAGCGGAACGCTGGCGCAGGCCCGGGGGGTCCGCACCGCCATGCCCATCGCCGCCGTCAACAGCGGATTCGGCGTCATGGCCGTGGACGCCGCGAAAGCGGCCCGCACCGTCCTGCTCCGGCCGGACCTGTCCAGCCTGCCTGCGTCCGCCCTGTGGACGCGCATCACCCCGGGCACGTCCGGCCCGGGACTGGCCCTGCCCGGCCGCCCCGCCCGGCTGGAGGTCGGGGCCCGGGTCCAGCCGCCTCACGGCGGCCATCTCGGCCCGCTGTCGGCCAGCTTGTCCGTGCAGGACAGCTCGGGCGCTGTCTACTCCGTGCCGGCTGGCACGTTGCCGGCCGACGGCCGCTACCACCAGCTGGTCACCGATCTGTCCGGCCCCGGGGCCCGGCTGCCCACCGGGCAGCCGGCTTACCCGCTCCGCCTGCTGGGCCTGTCCCTGAGCTATCAGCTGCCGGAGTTCCCGGCCCCCCCGTACCGCACCAGGGGCGCGCGGCGGGCGGCGCTGCGCACCGAGCGCCGCGCCGCGGCGACCCCGGCCACGCTGGAACTCACAGGCCTGGCCGTCTCCCCGAAGACCTCGGGCAGGTTCCCGGCCGCCTTCGCCGGACCCGCCCGGCTCGCGCGGTGGCACGCTGCCGCCTCCTCCGCGATCCTGGGCGATCCCAAGCTGGCCCAGGGCATCCAGCCCGCCGCGGGCTCCTGGCGGGTCAGCCCGGCCTCGGCCACGCTGACGTTGCGGCCAGGGGCGGGAGACCTCATCCAGGTCGCCGGCGGCCGGGTACTTCCGCTGACCGGCCAGCTCGCCCTCACCGCGGGCTCGCCGAGCCTGCCGGTCCCGGGCATCGCGACGCGCGCGTTCCTGGCCGCGGCCGGGGCCCACGTCGGCCAGACGGTCTCTGTGCCGGTCGGTAACGCGACCGTGCCGGTCCGGCTGGTGGCCGCGGTCCGCGCCTTCCCCACCGCCGGGAGCGCCGGGCCGGTGGTCCTGGTCGATCTGGGCTGGCTGCAGGAGGTCCTCGCGGCGCAGTCGCAGCCGCCCGTGCCGGTCACCCAGTGGTGGCTGGCGACCGCGCACGGCGCCGTCCCGCCGGGCTTGCCCGCTGGTGCCACGGTGGTCACCTGGTCCGGGTCGGCGGCGCACCTCCTGGGTGACCCGCTGCCCAACATCCCGCAGCTGTCGCTGCTGGTGATCGTGGTGGCGGCCGGGTTGCTGGCCTGCGTCGGGTTCCTCGTCAGCGTGGTGGCCGCGGTGCGGGAGCGGCACCTGCAGAGTGCCCTGCTCGCCGCGCTCGGCGTGGGCCGGGCCGCGCGGGCGGGCCAGCTGTGCCTGGAACAGCTGCTGCTCGCCCTGCCCGGCGCGGCCGCGGGCGCGCTGATCGGCGCCGCCCTGGCCTACCTGCTGGTCCCCGCGGTCACGCTGACCGCGGGAGCCGCCGCGCCGTTCCCTCCGGTGCGCGTGGTGATCCCGCTGGGCTGGACCGCGTTGCTGGCGCTGGGCATCGCCGCGGTGCCGGTCGGCGTGGCCGCGGTGACCGCCGCCTACCAGCCCGATCCGGCCGCCGGGCTGCGGGCCGGGGAGACAGGATGAAGGCCCCGCTCAGGCCGCCCGCCCCCGCGCTCCGCAGCCGGGTCACCGCATCGGGGGCCACCGTGGCCGGCACCGGGGCAGCGGCCAGCCTGGCGCTGGCCATCCTGGTGCTGATCTGCTCGTTCGTGGCGGTCGCCGTGCCCCGGGCCAGCCTGGGCTACCGCACCCAGGTCCTGCAGCGCACGTTCCACGCCGCGTCCTCCGCGTCGACCACGGTGCTGGCCGACGCTGACATCTCCGGGCTGGGCCAGAGCTACCTGAACGAGACCCAGCTCGACGCGGCCCGCGGTCAGCTGCTGGCCGGACTGCGCCATGACGGCGTGCCCCTGGCCCCGCCGGGTGCGGACTGGTCGGGGATGGTCACCGGCTCGGTCCCGTTCTCCGTCCTGGGCCGTCCAGCGCCCACCACCACGGCCGCCCCCCAGCTGGAACTCCTCTACCGCAGCGGGCTGGACCGCAACACGACGCTGGTCGCCGGATCCCTGCCCGGTGGTTCGGGCGCCGGTGGTTCGGGCGCCGGTGGTTCGGGCGCCGGTGGTTCGGGCGCCGGTGGTTCGGGGGCCGGTGGTTCGGGGGCCGGTGCCCCGGTGGCCGGCGCGCCGCCGGGCGCCCTCCCGGTCGCGGTCACCCAGGCCACCGCGGCCCGGTTCGGCCTGCGCGTCGGCTCCCGGATCCATGCGACCGGCCAGCTGGCGGTGGTCAGCGGGATCCTCCGGCCACTCCATCCCGCTTCGTCCTTCTGGACCGTGGACCCGCTCGCCCCGGCTCCGCAGCTGACCTATCCGACCCCGGATTCCGTGCCGTACTGGGGTGCGGCCGCCTTCGTGGGTCCTGACGACCTGCCCGCCCTGCAGAACTACGCCACCTCCCAGCCGCTGCGGGCCCTGTGGAGCTTCCCGCTCGAGCTGGGCAGCGTCACGGCCGACCAGGCGGCCGGGCTCCTGCAGGTGCTCCAGCGCCTGTCCTACCTGCCCGCCGCCGCGGCGGTGGGCACGAGCCTCAACGCCGCGGCGGGCCCGTCCGCCACGATCCAGGTCAGCCTCAGCGATGGCCTGGCCACGACGCTCCCGTCTTTCGTGGCGACCGATGACGCCGTGCAGCGCGTGCTGTCGCTGCTGTTCGTGCCGCTGACCGTGATCGCGGCGGTGGTGGTGCTGCTCGGTGCCCGGCTGGTCTCCGAGCACCGCCGGGGCGAGTTCACCATGATGCGGGCGCGTGGTGCCTCGCTGCGGCAGCTGGCTGCGGCCGCCCTGGCGGGCGGGGCCGCGGTGGCGCTGCCGGCCGCGGCGGCCGGGGGCGGCGCCGCCGTCCTGGCCACGCCCGGGCCGACCTCCACGCTGGGGTGGTGGCTGGCGGCCCTGATCATCGCGGCCGCGCTAGCCGGGCCGCCGCTGCTGGCCGTGTGGTGGTACCGCACCCGCCGTTCCGCGGGCCAGGCCGGATCCGCCCCCGCCACCCGCCGCCGGATCGCCCGGACCCGGCGCTGGGTGGCCGATGCCACGCTGGTGTGCGCGGCCGTCGCCGGCCTGATCGTGCTCCGGCAGCAGGGACTGCCCCCGCCCGGCCAGCTCGACCTGTTCACCAGTGCGGCGCCGGTGCTGGCCGCGATCCCGGTCGCGTTGCTGATCATGCGGGCCTACCCGCTGGTCCTGCGCGGGCTGACCCGGCTCACCCGGCGGCGGCGCGGGGTCGTGCTGGTCGTCGGCTTCGCCCGGGGCCGGGACGCCGCCCAGGCCAGCCTGCTGCCTGCCTTCGCGCTGGTCCTCGCGTTCGCCGTGATCGCGTTCGCGGCCATGGCGCGCGGGGCGGTCGCCCGCGCCGACGTGGCCGCGTCCTGGTCGGCCACGGGCGCCGACGCCGTCGTCACCGCGCCCGAGGCCGGACCGGGGATCACCCCGGCGGCCCAGCGCGACATCACCCGGGTGCCGGGCGTCCAGCGCTCGGCCGCGGTCTCCGTGGCCATGGGCACCTCGGGCCAGGGCCTGCAGCTGACCGTCGTCGTCGTCGACCCGGCCCGGTACGCGGCGCTGGCTGCAGCGACGCCCGGGCCAGCCTTCCCGGCGGCGGCGCTGGCCCGGACCGGGGCGGGCGGCGCCAGCGGCCGTGCGGGGCAGCCCGGCGTGGTGCCCGCGCTGATCTCGCCTGCCGCCCGGGCCATCCTGAGCCGGCGCAGCGCTCTGTATGTGGCCGGCCGCCAGCTGAGGATCAGGGTGGCGGGCACCGTGCCCAGCATCGCCGGGGCGCCGGCGGGAAGCCAGTTCGCGGTGGTGCCCCGCTGGGCGCTCGGGAACCGGGCCCCGGTGCCGGGGGTAGTCGCCCTGGTCGGCTCGCGGCTGAACCAGGCGGCACTCGGCCGCACCGCCCGGCGGGCCGTTCCCGGGTCCCAGCTCACCCTGCGCTCGCGCGTGCTGGCCGTGATCTCGGCCGCGCCGCTGCCGCACGGCGGGTTCGTGAGCTTCGCCCAGGGCGCCGCCGCCGCCGCAGCGTTCAGCCTGCTCGTCCTGGTGCTCACGCTGGTGCTCAGCGCCCGGTCCCGGGAGCAGACGCTGGCCCGGCTGGCCACCATGGGGCTGGAGCCGGCCCAGTCCCGGCGCATCATGGCGGTGGAGATGCTGCCCGCGATCCTGGCCGCCGCCCTGGGCGGGATCGTGTGCGCGCTGGTGCTGGTCCCACTGGTCGGGCCGGCCGTGGACCTGGCCGCGTTCACAGGCGTGCCGGTGAACGCGGCACTGCGGGCCGACCCGGAGGCCATCCTGGTGGTGGTGGCCGCGCTGCTGATCCTGGCCGGGCTGATGCTCGCCATCCAGGACCGGCTAGCCCGCCGGGGTACCACCCAGGCATTGCGGGTCGGTGAATAGCCCGATGGTGACGAGCGGGAGGCCAGGCACATGAGTGGAGCAGCTGACCGTCCGGGGGTCACAGCCGCGGCCGGGCTCACCCAGCTGGGCGCCGCGGCTGAGCAGGCCCGTACTTCCTACGGCGACGGCGCCCTGATCATGTGCGACCGGCTGGTACGGATCTACGCCGCGGAGGGGATCGAGGTGCAGGCGCTGCAGGGGCTGGACCTGCTGATCGCCGACGGGGAGCTGACCGCGATCGTCGGGGCGTCCGGCAGCGGGAAGTCGACCCTGATGAACATCCTGGCCGGACTGGACACCCCCACCGCAGGCCGGGCCCGCGTGGCCGGGCACGACCTGGGCGCGATGACGTCCCGCGACCGGCTCGGCTACCGGCGGAGCACGGTCGGCTTCCTGTGGCAGCAGACTTCCCGGAACCTGCTCCCGTACCTGACCGCGCGGCAGAACGTCATCATGCCGATGGGGTTCGCGGGCGTGCGGCGGCGCCCCCGGACCCGGCGCGCGGACGAGCTGCTGGACATGCTGGGCGTGGGATACTGCGCCGGGCGCAAGCCGGCCCAGATGTCTGGCGGCGAGCAGCAGCGCACCGCGATCGCGACCGCCCTGGCTAACGGGCCGCGGGTGCTGCTCGCCGACGAGCCGACCGGCGAGCTGGACAGCGCCACGGCGCGGGACGTGTTCGGGGCCCTGCAGACGGCCAACGCTGAGCTGGGCGTGACCGTCCTGGTCGTGACCCACGACCCGGCGGTGTCGTCCGAGGTGCGGCGCACGATCGCCATCCGGGACGGCCGGACCAGCAGCGAGACACTGCGCCACGACAGCGCCGACGAGCACGGCAACGCCACCCGGCACGCGGTCGAGTACGCGGTGCTGGACCGGGCCGGCCGGGTCCAGCTCCCGCGCGAGATGACCGACGCGCTCGGCATGAAGGACAGGGTGCGGCTGGAGCACGAGCCCGACCACATCGGGGTCTGGCCTGACCGCCCGGCGGCCTCATGAGCACCCCCGACGCCGCGCCCCACGCCCCAGCCGGCCAGGCCACCACCGGCCCGGCCACCACCGGCCATCCCGCCTCCGGCCATCCCGCCACCGAGCCATCGGCCATGGTCACGGCCCGTGGGGTGTCCCGGACCTTCGGCAGCGGGCACACCGCCGTGCAGGCCCTCCGCGACGTGTCGTTCACGGCCCGCCGCGGCCACCTCGTCGCCGTCTGCGGCCGGTCCGGGTCGGGCAAGACCACGCTGCTCAACATCATCGGCGGCCTGGACATCCCGACCAGTGGCCAGCTGGAGGTGGCCGGCCACGACATGACGACGATGCCGGAACGTGACCGGCTGGCGCTGCGGCGCAGCACGGTCGCGTTCATCTTCCAGTCCTTCGGGCTCATCCCGATGCTGTCAGCCGCCGAGAACGTGGGCATCCCGCTGCGCATCACCGGCACCCCGCCGCGGGCCCGCGAGGAGCGGGTCGCGACGATGCTGGCCATCGTGGGGCTCTCGGAACACGCCGCGCACCGCCCCGGCGAGCTGTCCGGCGGCCAGCAGCAGCGCATCGCGATCGCCCGGGCGCTGGCCGGCCGGCCAGCGCTGCTGATCGCCGACGAGCCCACCAGCCAGCTGGACCTGGAGACCGGCCGCCAGATCATGCGCCTGCTGCTGACCGTGGTCCGCTCCGAGGGCCTCACGGCGCTGGTCGCCACCCACGACGAGGCGCTGATCGACCTGGCCGACGAGGTCCTCAGGCTGGAAGACGGCCGCGTGGTGGCTCAGGAGCCGCGTGGGCAGGGATAGAACATCTTCCCGTCCAGGTCGACGTCGAACTTGACCGCCGCGAACCCGTCCGGCGGCGCGTACACGGCCCGGCAGAAGGCCGCGAACGTCTTCTTCCCCTTCTTGCACGCCTGGCCGGGGCTGCACACGTAGTGGTCCGCGGCGTACTCCGCCTCGCCGACCCACTTGCCCGTGGGCTGGTCCGCGGTGCGGTCCGCGGTGAAGTCGTCCCAGCCGCACGGAGTGGCCCCGTTCAGCCCGGTGCAGGTGATCCCGTACTGGCTGCTGCCGCGCAGCTGCGACGCGAAACAGCCGTGCGAGACGTAGCACTCCTCGACCACGGCCCCGTCCGCGTACTGCCGCCCCCACCAGGACAGGTAGGGCGAGTTCTTCCACATCCCGGTCATCCCGTCCTGGTGGATCAGGTTGAACGCGTAAGCCAGGAAGTTCTGCGCGTCGCCGGGGGTGAGCCGGAACCCGGTGGTGGACGGCGGGTCGAAGCTGTCGATGTCGTCCAGCTCCACCGCGTCGAACCCCTTGCGGGCACACATGCCGATCCGCTCGCGCAGCATCGGCTTGAGCGCGTCGAGCTGGCGGAAGTCCACCCAGCGTTCCTCGGGGTAGCCGTAGTACACGTTCCCGAGCGTGGCGGCCGGGAAGTACGAGCCGCGCGGCGACGGGCTGGCGTCCGGACGGTAGTCCTCCCAGGCCAGGTCCAGGTAGCAGACGGTCTTCGGGTGCGCGAGCGTGCTCGCCTGCCAGCGCGTTTCCATGGTGTGGACCTCGGCGCGCGTGGTCAGGAACCCGTCGATGTCGTAGATGTCCACGGCGTGCTTGCCGGTCCGCTGCAGCGGCGTGGTGCGGCCGATCTGCCAGTCCCAGCGCATCGGCCGGTGATCAGCGTTCAGGTGCGGCGGGTACCAGCACTGGTGTTGCGGGGACGAGATGCAGGCCAGCGGCGCGGGCATCGGCACAACCCGCCAGCCGTAACCCGTTTCTGTGGCTCCGGCGCGGTTCGCGGTGCGCACGCGCACCTGGTGCGGGCCCACCCCGAGCATGCCCGTGTAGAACACCCCGTTAGCCGGCATCGCCCGCCACGGGTCCTGGTCCACCTGGTACTCCTGGACGGCCTTCCCGTCAGCGGCGTCGTAGTCCGGGGCACCGACCTGGAAGTATTCCGAGGTTGAGGCGGTACGCCGCTCAGGTGTCCCGTTGCGGAAATAACTAACCGGCCGCTGATGCCGCCGGTACGCGCGGACGGGAACCGCGGCCAGCCGGCTCACCGAGCGCCGCAGGACCCGGAACGTGAAGGTGGACGCCTGCGTCTCGACCACCTCGGACGCGGTCTCGGTGACCCGCAGGCGCCGGCCCGTGTCGGCGTGCCCGGCCCGGTACCGGCGGGCCGCGAACGGCGTCGCGGTCGCGTCGGCGGCGGCCCGGCAGTGACCCCCGGCTGGCCCGCAGCTCTGCCAGGTGTACGCGACCTCGAAGCTGAGCAGCCTCATCCCGCGCGGCAGCCGGGGGGCGGTCCAGGCCAGCCCGGAGGCCGCCACCACCGCGCCGTCCCGGGGCTGTCCGGTGATCCGCAGCGTGCCACGGTGCGAAGGCGC
>Ga0187851_10000512_pt1 | contig 39754 bp, 35 predicted proteins | sample June2016WEW_6_10_FD_132997 | JGI IMG/M metagenome (GOLD analysis project Ga0187851, IMG submission 132997) | Peatland microbial communities from SPRUCE experiment site at the Marcell Experimental Forest, Minnesota, USA - June2016WEW_6_10 | ecosystem: Environmental > Terrestrial > Soil >...
CAACGCGGAGGAGGAAAAACAATTTTTCCTGTTTCGGCGTGCTCAGACCGACCCATAAAATGTCCGGCTGCGCGGCCTGAACCATTTCCTGCAATTGTTTTTCCTCCTCCGCGTTGAGCGGACGGAACGGCGGCGTGTAACAGCCAACGACTTGCAATTTGGGGAACCGCTTCGTCAAATTGCCGCGCAATTGTTCCGCCACGCCCGGCGCGCCGCCGTAGAAAAAATGCCGGCACCCGCTTTTTTCACTCCAGTCGCAGACCTCGAGCATCAGGTCGGGCCCGTACACGCGGCTCATTTCCCGGTGGCCGCGCAGCCAGCCCAGCCAGACCATCGGCATCCCGTCCGGCGTGCAGAGAAAAGCCTGGTTTAAAATACGCCGGAGCGCGGCATCGGCTTGCGCCTCCATCACCCCATGCACGCCGGTCACGCAAATGTAGCCCTTGCGCCGGGTGCGCACCGCGTCGCCGATGGCCGCCAGTGCCGTCTGCAAATTGATGACGCTGATGCCGGCGCCGAGGACGTTGACTCGTTGGATGGCCATGGAAATTCAAATTACGCGCCGGGCAGGATACGCAAAGAAAATCAAAACGCCAGCCGAACTCCATTCCCGCGCGCAAAAAATCTTCCTTTGGCCCCCGTTTTCGCTCAAATTCAAGGTCGAAGCTTGAATTAAATCACATGAAGTTGCTTGTCTTTGCCCACGTGCCCCAGCCGCATCAAGGCCAGAGCAATGGGGTCCAATTCATGTTGGCCGGCTTCGGCAATGATGCGCGCACACCAAAAAATCGAGCATCGGCGCGAAACGGCCATGGCATTGAGTGCTATCACGTCAACGCGCGCTTTTCAAAAATACCCGAAGACATTCGTAAATTCCAATGGAGCAGCCCGTTTCGGATTCTGTTCCATTGCTTCCAGGCGATCTGGTGCCGGTTTCGTTATGGCGTAACCAATTTTTATTACGTGCCCACCTCCGGCGGGCGGGTCGCGCTTTATTGCGATTGGCTGGTCATGTTTGTCTGCCGTCCGTTTTTTAAAAAAATCATTTTCCACTGGCACAATGCCGGTCTGGCCAGATGGCTCGAAACCGTCGTTCAAATCCGCACCCGCAGCATGACCTATCGGCTGATGAAAAACGCCGATTTGAGCGTCGTGCTTTCCGATGGCGGCCGCCGGGACGCCGAAAAGCTCATGCCCCTGCGCCTGGCGACCGTCGCCGGCGATGTTCCTGATCTGGCGCAACTCGCCAAGTGCATCCGCAGCGTCGAAAGCCCGGAATTCGCGCCATCGTTGATACCGCACGGCCGGCCGGCTTTCGGCGACGATTCACTCAAGTCTGAATTTCAGATCACCAGAACGCCGGCAACGCTGAAACTGGCGCTGACAATTCTGGCTGAAAATCCATCGCGTAAAACCGGGTTGAGCACGCTCTTTCATGAATTTATTTCGCGGTCTTTGACCCTTTTCCCGGATGTATCGTGGCTGATTTTTGCCGGGCCCAACCAGGAATGGAAGGTGGCCGACCCACGCGTCGAACTCATCCGCGATTTCCCCGCCAACGACCATCTCAATCGCCGCCTTTTTGCCGATCATTTTCAGGTGCCAGCGGTGGCACGGAAATGGGGTGCCAACGCCCTGTTGACGGTGGGTTTCGTGCCCACCCGCAAATGCCTGCCCACCGTCATGCACGTGTTGTCCCTGCAAACCCTGGACAAACGCAATCGTCTCGGATTCCTGCGCCAGTTTTATCGGAATTCGATGATTAAATACAACTGGCCGCAGGCCGATCTGGTCATTACCAACTCCCAATGGACCGCGGACCAGGTCTTGTCCCTCTATCCCGAATTCCATGATCGCATGGCCATCAGCTACGAAGGCCTGCAACATGAAATTTTCCGTCCCGACGCGCCGGCCAGCGAGCCGCGCTGGATCAAGGAAAAGTTCGGGGTGGAACCGGGCTACTTCCTCTGGATTTCAAATTTCTACCCGTACAAACAGGCCGAACGGCTCATCGCGGGCTATGCCCGGCTGGACCCGGCAACGCGGCGCCACCATCCGCTGGTCATGGCCGGCGGCGACTGGCTCAACGGCCTGGAAGCCGCGCAGGCACAGGCGAAACTCCTCGGCGTTGAGCCGGACGTGAAGTTTCTGGGTTGGATTGACGATGAATCACTCGCGCCGCTCTACCGACAGGCGGCGGCCTTCTGTCTCGCCAGCCGCGAGGAAACATTTGGCCGCTGCGTGATTGAAGCGATGGCTTGTGGCACCCCTTGCGTGGTGAATGACATTCCCATCATGCACGAAGTCACCAATAACATCGCCCTGATTGTGGATTTTGAAGATGCCGATGCCGTGGCCGATGCGCTGCGGAAGCTCGTCATCGGCGGCAACCAGGCCGCGCACCTGCGTGAGCAGGGCCTCGCCCGCGCCCGGGAATTCACGTTCGAGAAATTGGCCGCCGAGCGCATGACTGCCATCCAACGGCTGGTTTCGAGCCGGTCCCAGTCCGGCTTTCGGGCGCCTGCTTTACGGCGGTGAAAACTCCGGGACGCCCCCAAGTAAATTCGTTGCGGAATCGCCGGTTGCGATTACTCTCGACACGGTGAAAATCGGGTTGCTCCAGCTTAATTCGACCATCGGCGATTTCCAGGCCAACCGCCAGAAACTTGCCGCCGGTTACGAAAAAGCCCGCGCGCTCGGCGCCGCGTTCGTCATCGCGCCGGAATTGTTTTTGTGCGGCTATCCGCCGCGCGATTTGCTCCTGCGCGCCGATTTTGTGGACGCCAACCTGGCCGCCCTCGCCGAAACCGCCAAAAATATCGGCCCCCTTCCGTTGTGCGTTGGTTATGTGGACGAAAATTCCGAACGCCCCGGACGCGCGCTCCGCAATTCCGCCGCCGTTTTGCAAAACGGAAAAGTGGTCTGGCGCACGCACAAGAGCCTGCTGCCGACTTATGACGTTTTTGACGAGGACCGTTATTTTGAACCGGCCAAAAGCGCCGCGCTCTTCGGGTTCAATGGCCGCAAACTGGGCATCACGATTTGCGAGGACATCTGGAATGACGAGGATTTCTGGCCGGAACGGCTTTACCGCCGCGACCCCATCAAGGAACTCATCGGGCAGGGCGCGGAAATCATCCTCAACCTTTCCTCGTCGCCGTGGCACGACGGCAAGGAGAAAACCCGTCTCGCCATGCTGCAACGCGTGGCGCGCGACGAGCACGTGCCGCTGGCGCAGGTCAACCTCGTCGGCGCAAACGACGAATTGATTTTCGACGGCCACAGCGTCGCGCTGGATGCGCGCGGCGAAGTGCTCGCGCTCGGAAAAGGCTTCGCCGAGGATGTTCTGGTGGTGGATTTGGAGGCGGAAGTTCAAAGTCCAAAGTCCAAAGTCCAAAGTCACCCGGATTTTCCACCGCGCGAACAGCAGATTTTCTCCGCGTTGTCGCTCGGCATTCGCGATTATGTTCACAAATGCGGTTTCAAATCGGTGATTATCGGGTTGTCCGGCGGCATTGACTCCGCGCTCGTGGCCGTACTGGCGGCAGACGCGCTTGGCCCTGACCAGGTGCTCGGCGTTTCCATGCCCGCCCGTTATTCAAGCGAAGGCAGTTTGAGCGACGCCGGGGCGCTCGCAAGGAATCTTGGCATCCGCTATGAGGTTTTGCCGATTGAGCCGGTTTTTCAATCGGTTGAAAAACAACTGGCCAAGGTTTTTGCCGGGACCAGGCCGAATGAAGCCGAGGAAAATGTCCAGTCGCGGCTGCGCGGCGTCACGTTGATGGCGTTGTCGAACAAATTTGGCGCGCTGGTGCTGACGACCGGCAACAAATCGGAAATGGCCGTCGGTTACTGCACGCTTTATGGCGACATGAACGGCGCGCTGGCGCCCCTGGCGGACGTTTTCAAGACGGACATTTACAAAATCGCGCGCTGGTTGAATCGGGAGCGAATCATCATCCCCGAGGCTTCCCTCACCAAACCGCCGAGCGCCGAACTGCGGCCCAACCAGACGGACCAGGATTCGCTGCCGCCTTATGAAACGCTGGACCGGATTCTGGATGCCTACGTCGTTAAAAATCTGGGCAAGGGGGAAATCATCCGGCTCGGCTACGACGCAGCGGTGGTCAACGACGTGATCAACAAGGTCACGTTCAGCGAATACAAACGCCGCCAGGCCGCGCCCGGCTTGAAAGTGTCGCCGCGCGCCTTCGGCATGGGCCGGCGCATTCCCATCGCCCAGAAATTCCGCGCAAAATAGGCGTGACCATCCTCCCTTGGGTGAAACCTGCAAGCATCCAGCACTTCTGATGTTTATTTTGCCATTGGATGAACGATGGCGGGTCATTTGGATATTTGTGATGTCAGCCCTGAATCAGGCATTGACTTTAGCTGTTTTGCAACATAATATTATAAACCTTTTTTTGTTTATTTGGCATTTATGTTTTTAGCTTACATTGACCCCGGATTAGGCGCGCTTGTCTGGCAAACCATCATCGCGGCATTTGTCGGGTGCATGTTCTATCTGAAAAAAACACGCCGGTGGATTGTCGGGGTGTTTCGGAAAATGTTTGGGAGCAGGCCAAAACCTCCGGTTGACAGCATTGAAATTCATCCGCCCAAAGTGGAAGCTAAAATTGATGCCCGGTGATGCCCGCATCCGCACCATCGTTTCGCGATCCGGCGGGCTGTTGTCTTCTCTTTCACCGGCGGGTGCTTCGCTTTGTCACCACGGGCGCCACTCCTGAATTTGAAGATTTCCTGCAAACCAATTGTGTGCGCCAGTTCATCGCCGGCAGGAAATTTGTTTCCACCCGCCGCCTGAACGAAGAGGAAACCGCCGCGCTTCGCGCCTTGCCGGAATTGCAGCCGATCTTCCAGGCGCAGCCCATCGGCGCGGTCTTTGAGCATGAACGCATTCCGTTTCCGAACTATCCGCACGAATGGCCGCCCGAAATGCTCTGGGACGCCGGCCGTTTGACGCTCGAACTCGCGCAGGCGGCGCTCGCGGACGGTTTCGGCCTGAAGGACGCCACGCCGCATAATATTTTGTTTCGCGGCAGCGACGCGGTGTTCATTGACGCACTGTCGTTCGAACGCCGCCATCCGGGCGACCCGATCTGGAAACCGCACGCGCAATTTGTCCGCACGTTCCTGCTGCCGCTGATGGCCCACCGGCGGTGGAACCTGCAACCGGCGGACATTTTCGTGACGCACCGCGACGGGCTGGAGCCGGAGGAGATTTATCGCTGGTGCGGACCGTTGGAACGGCTCAAACCGCGGACACTTTCGCTGGTTTCCATTCCGACCTGGCTCTCGCGCCGGTCCAACCCGGACAACCAGAAAATTTACCAGCCGCATTTGCTGGCGAACCCGGAAAAGGCGCGCTTCATCCTCGAATCGCTTTTCCAGCGTCTGGAACGGACGCTGGCCTCGCTCCAGCCGGCCGCGCAGAAAAAATCGGTGTGGTCGGATTACATGGCCACGCACAGTTACGACGACCCGGCATTCGCGGCCAAGGAAAAATTTGTGAACGAGGCGCTGCGCGAGTTCAGGCCGGCGCGCGTGCTGGACGCCGGTGCGAACACCGGCCATTTCAGCGCGCTGGCGGCGCAAGCGGGCGCGGAGGTGGTGGCCGTTGACCTGGACGCGGCGTGCGCCGGCGCGATCTGGCGGCGCGCACGTGAACAAAAATTGAACATTTTGCCGCTGGTCGTCAATCTGGCGCGCCCCACCCCGGCGCTCGGCTGGCGGAACAGCGAATGCCCGTCGTTCCTCGACCGCGCAACGGGCGCGTTTGACGGCGTGTTGATGCTGGCGCTGATTCACCATTTGCTGGTGACCGAACGGATTCCGCTTGAAGAAATTCTGCGGCTGGCCCATGATGTGACCAATTCGTTGCTGGTGATTGAGTTTGTGGATCCCAAAGATGACATGTTCCGCCGCCTGACTCGTGGACGCGAAAATTTGCATGCGGCACTGGATGTGAAAACGTTTGAGCAGGCTTGCGCGCCGTATTTTGAAATTGTCCGATCGCTCGCGCTGCCGGGCACACAGCGCCGGATGTATTGCCTGAAGCGAAAGGGCGATGGAAATTGAGCCTGCCCGCACCAACCGCGCCTCCGACGGAGCATCACGAGAACACCATTCCGTTGTCGCAGCCTTTGAAAGGCAAAATCAGGGACGGCATCGTGGCAGTATCGCTGGCCAATTGGTGCCTTATCAGCGTGTGGTTCCGCCTGTTTAACATTGTTGACTTTGGCTTTTTCGACAGCCCTCCCAGACTTGCCACCTTCCTGGCCTTGCTGGCAAACTTCCTCTTGCTGGTCGCAGTCTTTTGGCTGGTGCTGCGCGCATGGCGCCGCTGGCAGAATCGGTGGTTTCACCTGATTGTTCATTGGCTTTTTTTTACCCTGCTGCTTATTCCCATGGCTTTTGTCCGCGCCCAAATGCACCCGCATAAAAGCCTGACCATGCTGGTACACCAGCCTGCAAGCGTGTTCATCGCTGTTGTAATCAGCGCCTTGATATTATGGCAACACCGGCGGGCTGCCAAAGTCGCCGCCATCGTGGTGGCCATTTTTTTCCCGCTGGCAATTTTGAATCTGGTCAAAATTGTTCTGCTGAGCCTCGGCATCATTCACCTATATGCGCAACAAGACCAGATTCCCCTGCCGCCGCCCGGGCCGGTTCATGACGCCCGGCCTCGCGTGGTCTGGATTATCTTTGACGAGGCGGACTATCGCATGATTTTTGAGCAGCGTCCCGCCAGCCTGGAAATGCCTGAGTTCGATCGTTTGCGGGAGGAATCTTTGAGCGCCAACAATGCCGTTTCGCCGGACGATCATACGATTCTTTCGATGCCCAGCTTGATCCTCGGTTACAGGATTTCTACCGAAATACTTACAAACAGTTACGATCTGGCCATTCAGTTCGTGATCACAAATGGAACTTACTGGTGCAGCCGGATGCCGTCCGTTTTCTCATACGCGCGCGGATTGGGAGTAAATACCGCCGTAATCGGATGGTATGTGCCCTACGCCAAGCTGTTTGGCAAAGATCTGAATTACTGTTCCTGGTATCCGCTTCCCCTTTATGAGCCCTACGAACCAACACATGCCTTGACGTTTGGCGCCGCCATGTGGCAACAGATTCAGTGTCTGGCCGGGCCGCTGCATGTCCGGCAGGCTTTTGTGGATATGTATCATCAAAGTCTGGCCGAATCCACATCGCTGGTGACAAATTCCACTTACGGGTTGGTGCTCTTACACATGTTTCCGCCCCATGCGCCCGGAATTTACCTGCGGGATAAAGATCAATTCACCGTTCACAACCTGGACAAGGTGGGTGGATATTTCAACAATCTCGCGCTCGCGGACCGGACGCTGGGACAACTGCGCCAGGCCCTGATATCGTCAGGCAAATGGGATACCACCTGGATTATCGTAAGTGCCGACCATTCCTGGCGTGATGCCGCCAATTATGATGGACGGCGTGACTACCGCGTGCCTTTTTTGGTCAACCCTCCGGGACCCAATGGACCGATGGTTTACACGCAGGCCTTCAACACCGTGGCAACCCGCTTTCTGATCCAGGCCATTCTCCGTGGTGAAATCACCAACACAACACAATCGGTTGCCGACTGGCTGCAAGCCAATGCTCCGGCAAGAGCGACCGTCCCAGGCACGCTTATTGAAGCGCAATAGATAAACCGTTGTCTGACGTTATGCAAACGGCCATCTTCGTCATTGTCGCAGCCCCGCTCGCCGGTGCAAAGTGCCGCCGATGAAATTTTCCATCATTACGCCGAGCTTCCGCAATTCCAACTGGCTCAAGCTCTGCATCGCTTCCGTCGCTGACCAGCAAGGGGTCGAAGAGGAGCACATCGTGCAGGATTCCTGTTCGGACGACGGCACGCAGGACTGGCTGCCGCAGGACCGCCGCGTCAGCGCCTTTATCGAAAAGGACGGCGGCATGTATGATGCCGTCAACCGCGGCTACCGCCGCGCCCAGGGCGACATCCTCGCCTACCTGAACTGCGACGAGCAATACCTGCCGGGGGCGCTTAAACGTGTTCATGATTTTTTTGCCGCGCATCCCGGATCGAAGTCGTACTGGCCGGCACCATCGTCACCGACGGCGCGGGAAAATACATCTGTCATCGGCATTCGCTGGTGCCGCATCCGCAGCATGTTTGGTTCCGGTTCCCGGTCCTTACCAGCTCGGTTTTCATCCGTCGGCGCGTCATTCACGAACGCGGCATTTTTTTCGACACGAAATGGCGCGACCTCGGAGATTTTCACTGGGTGTCGGCACTGATGAAAAACCAGGTGCCGATGGCCGTTTGTGACGTCTTCACTTCCGTTTTTGCCGACACGGGCGAAAACATGAATTTGAAACCGAACGCCATTCGTGAAAAAGCCGAAACCGACGCCATGACACCACGCTGGGTGCGGACGTTGAAGCCGGCCTGGATTGCGCATCACCGCCTGCGCCGTCTGGCCGCCGGTCATTTTTCGTTGGAACCGACCAGCTATTCCATTTACACGCTGCAAAGTCCCGAACGGCGTGTGCGCATCGACGTGCCCAAACCCACCGCCGTCTGGTGGAACCGGCTTTGACTGGCGGGACACAAGCCGGATGTTTATTACCGGGAGCCTATACGAACCCGAACCAGGTAGACTTGTTTGGGCTCTTCACCCGGTTTTAGCGTATATGTCAATTGGTTGACCAAATCGGCGTTATATTTGTTCATCCATTCTTCCGGCGTCTCATTGACCAGCTTGAAAAAGGTGTCTTCCACCACGACAAAATGAATGCCAAGCAAATGCAATCGTTCGGGCGTGTCATCCATCAACAACCGCTCGACCCGCCGTTGTCCATCCGGCAGCCACAATCCTGGTTCATCAGCATCGAACACCGCAGCATAACCAAGAACCGTTTCACCCGCCGGCAGGTTTTTTTTGAAAAAATTTCTCCGGTCCTCGCCTGAAACCCGGGAAACGTAATGCCATGTCTGCCCGATGAATTTGGAGTGAGGATATTTCGCCTGCAGCCTGCCCATCACAGCCCTGGCCGGGAACACGGGGCGGCCCGGCGCCAACATCAGCAACAAGCCTGTGAACGACAAAAGCAACAAGCCCAGCCGCTGCCACCAACCCCGCCTCACCAAAAACTCGTTTCCCGGATTGATTAACAACACGGGGAAAAAGAATGCGTAATACGGGGCCAATTGCCGCGCATTTTGATCAGTCCCATTCTTGGCCATGAACAATAACAACAATGCCCACGGGGCAAGGCGCAACAGCCAAAGAATCCGGTTGAGTTGCATGCCCTCGTTGACTTTTCCGGCAGGCGCAGACCGGCGATACCAAAGTGTCCCCAGGAGCGAAATCAAAGTCAAAACACAGATCCCCAGTCCGATTCCCGCGGTGGATTCTGAAACTCCGGGGCTCAAGTAGCCAAATACCTGAAACGAACGGAAATGCGCCCCCAACGGCGTCTGCACGAAATGCTGCATCATTTCATTCCAAGCGCCGGCATAAGGAAAGAAAGGTGGCAGGAGGTTTTGAACCGGCAGGCAAAACGCATTCCCGACAATTGCCCAGAACGGAGAATTCATTTGATAACTTATCCCGAATGAAGAAACGGCGCCGGCCACGACGGAAACCCGGTCGGCGGGAAACCAAGTCCCAAAATGTTCGATGTTAAAAAGGGAGACCGGCAGGGCCGAAACCAGCAAACTTACAATGACCGCAACCAGCGTCCCGGCTGGACGAGTCAGTCCCAAACGGACAGCCGGCCAGGCGGCAATCAACCAAAGCAACGCCAGTGGAATGTCGATTTGTTTGGCTCCCGTCACCAGCGCGGCGGCCAGCATTGAAAGCCAGAGATCCGTCACTCGATTTTTTTCCCGCGCCCGCAATGCCAGATCCACCGCCGCCAGGGCGTAAATGGCCGCAAAACTGTCGTTTACATCCGAACCGGCCTGAAAGGCAAAACACCAGCCGGAAGACAAAATCCACATCCACCACCAAGCCACCCGCGGACGCACCCGCAATCGTGTGAAAACACTGAAGAACAAACCCGGCAGCATTAGATAAGACACCCAGTTGATCAAAAATAAAAACCGGTCTGTGCGGGTGAATAAAATCAACGGCGCGGAAAGCCACTCAAAACCGCAGTCCGCTATATTCATCCGCTGGTCATAAGTGCGAATCCAATGCCATTGTCCCTGCCCCAACCAATGCAACACCCGGGGCGTCCGGTACGCGTTTGCATCAAAATTTGAAAAGGGATGGAGGATACCCGCCGCCAGGGCCAATAACCCCAGCACAAGGAAAAGCAGCGGTGCCAGGCGTTTAAAACGATGCCTCAGTTTATGTCCGGCCCGCAAAAAAAAAGCCGGATCTGGTTTTATCTGCTTTCGCCGCCAGAAGGCCAGGGCGATTCCGGCCAGCGCGAAAGTCGCCAGATAGCCGGTAAGGTCCAACGCGCGGCAGGCGGACAAAATCCAGCCTGAACTGACCAGCAAGGCGGAGAGCAGGATCCAGGCGCGCACTGCGTTCAGCATAAATCAAACTGAGACTGCCACGCTGCCAGGCCTTTGGCAATTTGATTCCTGCCGCGCGATTTCTGCCGCGCAATTATTTCACGCGTGCCCGTAGAAGATTTTCGCGGAGATTTCATAAATGCATGCGCGCAAATTTTTCCACCCGCGACCAGACTTCCTCCTCGCGGATGTTCCCCAAGCAGTGCGGAGTCGGGAACCGGCAATAATCCGAGCACGGTTTGTAAGGGCAGGCCCTGCCCTCCATCCACTCCGCCATCGGATGCAGTGGCGCGAACCATTCCGGCAATTGCGGCCCGAAAATCGTAAACGTTGGCACGCCGCAAAAAGCCGCCAGATGTCCGGGACCGGAATCATTGCCGATGAATGCCCCCGCTTGATCCATCAACGCGAGCAATTCCGTCACGGTGCCCGGCGTCGCCACCTTCGCCTCGCCGGCGCGCAGCCACCAGGCGCGCTGGTCCGGGTCGCACGCAATCTGCGTCTGAATTTTTTCCCGGCGCAAATGCGCCGCGAGCCGCTGGTACTGTTCCAATGGCCACACGCGAACGAGCTGCCCGGCTCCCGTGTGAATCAAAACCTTTTCACGGCACGGCACGGCGGGCAGGAGGATTTTATCGCGGGGTGGAAGCCGGAGGTCCAGTGCCTGCGCCAGGGTGCGCCAGGATTCGTATCGGTGCGCGCCGGGATCGGGACGCGTAAGCGGTTGCGTTAAAAAAATCCGGCTGCGCAGGCGCGGGAATCCCAGCCGCTTTTTTGCGCCAAACAGTTTCAGCAGCAGATGGTCCCGGGGGTCCCAGCGCGCGGAAAGACCAAATTCAAAATGTTCCGCCACCAGCTTCCGGCGCAAACGGATCATTTCCCACAGCGGCCAGCGCCAAAGCTGGTATTTGTTCTTGAAGGCTGTCCAGGCGGCGGTGAACGCGACCACCTTCACGCCCGGCCAGAGACGGGGTTGCAAATCGAGCGCGAAGGGCTTGGCCAGCAGCGTAACCTCGAACCGCTCCGCGACCGCGCGCAAAAACGGGGTGGCGATGACGAGATCGCCGAGTCCCCAGAGTTCAATGATAAGCAGTTTGGGTTTCAAAGCCGGCACGGTGAAGGCCATCCTGATCCCGGTTCATTTATCGCTGAAAAGCCGGGCGCGCTCGCGGCAGGAGTCTTGCCGGATGAACCATCGGTTGCCGGGCTTGAATCACTTGCGGCGCCGGCCGGCATACCCCGCCGTTCAGCGCAATGCTGAATCCAATTGTGCTGGCAAACGTTATCATTTCCGAATTCAACCCTCCGACAATAAATAAAAATCGGATCGCGGTCAAAAGGTAATAAGCCCACAAAAAGGTGTTAACTGTCCGCAGTGACTCATCCCCATACCGATAGTTGCAATGCATCACCCGCAAACCGGCAAACAGAATCCAAAGAAAAGCAATGACACCCCAGATGCCAAAAGGGATGATGACCGAAAGCGGGCCGCTGTGATAATCTCCCGAGATCGCAAGCCCTTGCTGGCTCTCATCTATGGAGTGAAAGGCCGTGTCTCTTCCCATCAATTCAGTGTCTTCCATGGTGATGGCGTAACCTTTGCCCAGGAGAAGGTGTGAATATACTTGCGGCACCAGCGCCTTCCACATGTTGACACGCCAGTCCGAACTGGATTCCGCATCATGCCGGGCATCCTCGCTTATGTTCAAAGGCAAAAACGCCAGCGTCCGTTGAAACGTGAATGGCAAATGGGGGGCCAATGGGATGATGGCAACTGCCATGATTATCCCTACCATCATGAAGACCAGCAACGCCCGCGTCCGGTGTAATCCTTCCAGAAAAAACAGCAACCCAAAGACAAACATCCACCCGAAAATCAATGTGCGGAACCCGCCCAAAAAAATCAGCAGCGTAGTCACAACAAAGAAAACCGGCCGCCATAGTTTGTTTGAAAGAAAAATCCCGCGAAGCCCGTATCTGGCTATCAGCCAAAAGGCAACGGTACTGGCCGCCGCCGCAACACCACCCAGACGCGTCACTCCCACCTCAAACACACCAGTGACGGTGCTGGGTGGGAACAGCCAGAAGATAAAATGGAGAAACGAGGGGGTGAGCGGATATAAATCACCGACAAGGTTCGTGACTCCTCCAAGCAGAAACAGCGCAACATACAGTTTGGCCCGCTCCGGCGGGATGCGCCTCGCCGTCAAGGCAAAATAACTTAAAATACCCACCCCCACGAAGATATATTTCTTGCCCCCATAGACATCCGAACCAAATGCGTGCAATCCTATCCCTCCGGTCAGTTTGCCGGTAACAAAGACCACGCCGAGCATGCAGAGCAGCGGCCAGGTTACTTGCGGCGTGCTGATAAATCGCTTTTGACTGTTCATGGCCCGTTCCAACAGCGATATGCCCAGGCTCAGCACCACCATGATCAGCCAGAAACTGGGTCTCCCCACCATAAAAAACATGACCGCAGTTGCGTTAAAGCTGAACAGCAACAGGGGATAATGCCAGCGAAGCAGCAACGGAAAGATCAACACCAGCGCCAATACACCCGCATACGCAAACGTGGTATAATCCAGCGGGTCCGTCAGCATATAACCCACAATCATCGCCAGCGGCACGCATATCGCGTAGATGACGAGCGACCGGAAAATGGCCGGGGCATTACTCATTTGCTGACAAATTACAACCAGTCGTGCATCATGGACAACGTTCGTTCAACCATGCACAATATATTCCAACTGATGAACCGGCTGCAACTTCAATTCCATTTCAGCCCATTTCTTCCCGGCCAATGAAAATCCTCATCGATTGCACGGTGCCTTTCGCGCTGGCGCACGGCGGACACCAGATCCAGATCGAACGCACGCAAGCGGCTTTGCAATCCCTTGGGCTTGAGGTAGAACCCCTCCGTTGGTGGGACGAAAAACAGAACGCCGGCCTCATCCACTACTTTGGACGGATGCCGGCCGAACAAATTAAACTGGCTCATCAAAAGGGCATTAAAGTTGTCATGGCCGAATTGCTCACCGGTGCGGGTTCCCGCTCCCCCGGCCAGTTGCGCCTGCAAAAAATTACAAAGTGCATCATTGAAAACATCGCGCCGCGTCATTTTATCGCCCCGTTCAGTTGGAAATCGTACCAATTGGCGGATGCCTGCGTGGCATTGACGCCGTGGGAAGCCCATTTGATGCGCTACCTGTTTGGCGCTCCGGCGGAAAATGTGCATGTCGTGCCGAACGGTGTCGAAGACGTTTTCTTCCAATCTTCCCCCGTCCAACGCGGAAAATGGCTCGTTTGCACCGCGACGATTGCCGCGCGCAAACGGGTTCTGGAATTGGCGGAAGCCGCCGCTTTTGCGAAAATCCCCGTTTGGGTGATCGGAAAAGCCTACTTTGAATCCGACCCTTATGCCCAGCGGTTCTTCGCCCTGGCCCGGCAACATCCCCAATTCGTCCGCTATGAAGGCGCTATTTCAGATCGGAGCCAACTGGCTGGAATATACCGTGAAGCCCGCGGCTTTGTTCTGCCCAGCGCCATGGAAAGTTTGAGCTTGTCCGCATTGGAAGCCGCCGCCTGCGACTGTCCCTTGCTGCTGGCTGATTTGCCGTGGGCGCGGAGCACGTTCGGGGAACACGCCACTTACTGTCCCATTACTTCGCCGGAACGCACGGCTCAATACCTGCGCATATTTTACGGCCAGGCTCCATCGCTCAAACCACCGCCCAAACCGCTCACGTGGACCGCAGTGGCCTTGCAGTTGAAAGAAATTTATGAGCGCTTGTTGAACAACCCCTGATTAAGTGGGCATGGCAATTTGCCCCCTTTTTTGGCACTGTCCGATTTGGCTGTAGGGCACGACGTAAGGAGTGCTTGCCCAAACGACTCGTTACCTCGTCACCTACAAATTCGAACACTGCCTTTTTTGCTCGAACGATCTCCATAAAACCTTTATTATTTTCCAATGAATGGCCCATGCCGATGCCGTCTTCCACGGTTCACCGAAAGTCCCTTCGGGAAGGCCTTTGGTGTTTTTGTCTTGAGCAACGCCCGCCGGGAGGTTGAAATTCCGCATTGAACGAAATTGTGCAAAAGATTTCCGTCATCGTCCCCTGTTACAACGAAGAAGCCGTCCTGCCCAAGCTCTTTGAGCGGATGAGCGCCGTGGCTTCAAGCTGGGGAACGGATTACGAAATCATATGTGTGGACGATGGCTCGCGTGACCACACCTGGGAGTTGTTGAAGGCGCAAAACCAGAAGGACCCGCGCTGGCGCGGCCTGTCCTTCGCCCGAAACTTCGGCCATCAGACCGCCGTGAGCGCGGGCCTGTATCACGCGACGGGAGATGCCGCCGTCATCATTGACGCCGATTTGCAGGACCCGCCGGAGGAAATTACGCGGATGCTGGCGAAATGGCGCGAGGGCCACGACGTGGTCTTCGCCGTGCGGAAAAAACGCAAAGACCCGTTGGTCAAACGCACGCTGGCCTGGGGATTTTACCGGCTGCTCGCCCGGATGACGCCCTTTCCCATCCCGACCGAAGCCGGCGATTTCTGCCTGCTCGACCGCAAGGTGATGGCGGTCATCAATTCGCTGCCGGAACGCAGCCGTTACCTGCGCGGATTGCGGACGTGGTGCGGTTTCAAGCAAACCGCCCTTGAATTCGAGCGCGGGGAGCGCGCCGCCGGGGTGCCGCAATATACCTTCAAAAAATCCTTCAAGCTGGCGATGGACGGCCTGTTCTCATTCTCGGCCGCGCCGTTGCGGCTGGCAACCTATTTGGGCCTGTGGGTTTCCGGCTTTGCGTTCGTCGGCGTGGTGTTCACGTTCCTCCAGAAAATTTTCGCGGCCCAATTTGCCAAAATCGGCCTCGCTCCCGGGCCCGGATTCCCAACCGTCGTCATTTCGATTCTTTTCCTCGGCGGCGTGCAACTGATCTGCCTGGGCATCCTCGGCGAATACATCGCGCGCATTTACGAAGAGGTGAAGGGCCGGCCGCTGTGGATCATCCGCGACCGCGCCGGACTCGGCTCCGCCCCGCCGCCGGATAAAAAGCCCGGCGCGTGAACCTCCGCGACTGTTGTGAAAGAAATTTTATCCCGGAACCGGCGGTTCATCCTTTACTGCGTCATCGGCGCTAGCGGCGTTGGTTTGCACAGCCTGCTTTACTATATCCTTGTAAAAAATGAATTGCTCCCAATTCAAGCGGCGTATGCGATTGGTTACGCATCTGGCACGCTGCTCACGTTTTATTTGAACGCAAAATTCAACTTCAAAACGAATGACCAAATTTCGCTTCGGTTGTTCTCGTTTAGTTCAGTCGCCTTCATCGGCTGGGCAATCTCCGCCGTCATGCTTTACTTGTTGGTGAACAAGCTCGGAATGAATAAAATATCCTCTTTGTTTCCAACGGTTTTCGTCAGCGTGTTGCTGCAATACAACCTCAATCGCCTGATTTCCTTCCGCAAGGCCAACTGATTGATGTCCGCGCCAAAAAACATCCTCATCATCGGCGGCGGTTTCACCGGTTTGACCGCCGCCTATAAACTTTCGCGGGAACCCGGCTTTGCCATCACGCTGGTGGAAGGTTCCGATCATCTTGGCGGATTGGCGGCGGGCTTCCCGCTCCTCGGCACTTCGCTCGAAAAAACCTATCACCATCTATTTCTCATGGACACCTGCATCCTGGATTTGGTGAAGGAACTGGGCTTGTACGACCGGCTCCTGTGGTGTGAAAGTTCCGTCGGGATTTTCCGCAACGGAAAAATTCATCCGTTCAAGACCCCGCTGGACCTGTTGCGGTTCACGCCGTGCAGTCTTTCGGGCCGGTTGCGCACCGGTTTCACCGCGCTGTATCTCAAGCACCGGAAAAACTGGCGCGGCTTCACCCGCCGGACCGCGCACGATTGGATGACCCGCGCCTGCGGCCGCAGCGCCATGGCGGCCATCTGGACGCCACTGCTCCGGGGTAAGTTCGACCGCCACTTCGACCGGGTCTCGATGGCGTGGTTCTGGGCGCGCATCCACACCCGAGCCAACTCGCGCTCCGGCAGCAGCGGCGAAAAGCTCGGCTATTTTCGCGGCGGCTTCAACGTCGTCACCGCCGCGCTCGAAAATGAAATCCGCCGGCGCGGCGTGAAAATCCTGACCGGCGCGGCCGTGGAAAAAATTTCTGACGGCCGCACCGCCGTCATCAATGGTGAAACCGTGCCGTTCGACTTTTGCGTCTTCACCGGCCCGTCGCCGGCGTTTGCCAGGCTGTTGCCCGCGCAGGATTCACTCAATGATTACGCGGCAAAACTGCGCAGCATCGAGTATCTTGGCGCGGCCTGCCTCGTCTTCACCAGCGACCAGGACCTGGGCGATTGCTACTGGGTCAATGTCAACGAACCCGGCGCGCCGTTTCTGGTTTTCCTCAATCACACGCGGCTGGTGGACAAAAGTTTTTACGGCGGCAAAAGGGTTTATTACATCGGCGCGTATCTCGCACCGGAGGGAAGGACCTTTTCTCTGCCGGACGACGAACTGATGAAAAGCTGGTTCGATTATCTGCCCAAACTTTTTCCCGAATTCGACCCGCAGCGCGTTGAGGAAAAACATCTGTTCCGCTTCCGCGCCGCGCAGCATATCGTGGACACGGATTACGAGGCGAAAATTCCCCCCTACCAGACGCCGCTGCCGGGAGTGTTCCTGGCGAATTTCTCACAGATTTTTCCCGAGGACCGCGGCACCAACTTCGCCGTGCGCGAAGGCGAAAAAATCGCCGCCCTCGTCTGGAAGGAAGCAAAAGCCTCCCCTGCTGTTTCATAAACGGCATCGTTTCCGCAGGAACTCAAAGCTGGCCAGGCCAAGCGCCCGCAGGCGCGCCGCGCGCAATAAAACTTCCGCAAGCTGGAGCGTCCGACTCGAGGCTAGACAACAGCCGGGGCAAGCGCAGTGCCAGCCAGGCAAATAATCCGATATTCAGAAGTGAACAAAACAACCTTACTACAGCAAAGCTGACATGGATGGACTGTAACATGGTTTGGCTTGGGGCGGCCAAGTCCCACGGCTGCCAAGTTTGGATTATAATTGACAATAAATTTAGTCCGTAAGTGATGGAAATGCCCCACATGAGCGGGTGCAGCCGCCGGTCCAGCATTCCAGCGAGGATGCACAGCGCAACCGCCGGCGCGATGTACCGCTCGTGCATCCGGGTCAAAACCACGAACGGCACCAAACAACCGTAGGCTGAAACAATGGCCACCCGCCGGAACGCATCAACACCCGTGGCCTGCGCCACTTTGTGTCTCCAGATTTGCCAGACGAGCCAGGCCATGGATCCCAAATAGAGCGCCCGCCCGATGCTTTCGAGGGTTATCCCGGCAACCCGATGGCTGGTTGGCATTTGGAACCAGAGCCCCCATAAGTTGTAAGCGTTCGCGCTTGTCACCGGGTAGGATTGGAAGGAATCCACAAAGACCCGCTTCAAATAAACCAACTGTTCTCCCACGAGAAACGGCGCGTAGATGACTCCCACCACGGCCAGAAAGGCAACCGCACTCCGGATAATCGTCCATGGCTTCCAGGTCAACAATGTGATCAATCCCATTATGGGCAGAAGCATTCCCGCTTGCAGCTTCGAGCAGAACGCCAGCCCCACCGCGCCCCAAGCCAGTGCCCAAAAGACCGGGCGATCCCCAGAAAGCGCCATGCCCAGAAAAAATACGGCTAAAAGCATGTAAAACGAAGCGACGGCGTCGAAATTCCAAAGTGAAGAATTGAGTATGGTACCGGGATTAAACAAATAAATCGCCGCCCCCAATTCACCCGCGCGGCGTGAGACAAAGCGCCCAATAACCAGCAGGAGAGTCGCGCCTGCCAGCAGGTCGTAACCAATAGTAACCGCCCGCATCCCCATCCGTTCCGCGAGCGAACTTGGTGGAGATTTTCCATTTTCGTCCTGGCCAATCTTATCTCGGAGCACATGACCGACCAACCAGGTATGATACACAAAGAAAGGGGGATAAAGCTCCGACAGTTGGCCTTTGGAAATGTCACCGACAGCATATAGACCCATTTGTGCGGTGACTCGCGGATATTGAACCGCGGAGTCTATGTCACCTGAAAACCCCGGATACGGGGCCAGAAAAAATCTTAAAAATAATGCCGCGCCGAATAACATCCCCACACGCCAGTTCAGAAGGTTTTCTTGAATGAATCGCATGCCTTGTGCGCTTATAGTGGAATTTAACCGGACGCGCAACATCCTTTTAAGAACACAAATTGATTCTCATACCAGTTAAAATGTTGAGAACCTCCCGGTAAATTTCCACGTGCCGGCGCGCGACAACCAACGGATGATACCTTTGGCACATGACGGCGGCGGCTTGGGGACGCGTATGACCTTGTTGGATCCAGCGGGCAACGGCCTCCGTCAAACCCGTCTGGTCATCTCCCGCAAACAGCTCCGCCCCCGGCGCATCTTCGGCAATGTCAATGATTCCCCCCAGGCGCGACCCGAAAAATTTTAAATCCCTGGCCAGCGCCTCGGCCACCACCAGACCAAAGGCCTCCTCCGACGGAAAATGCACCAGGCCCGAGGCTGCATCAAAATGGCGGATCAGCTCCCCCGGCGGCAGCTCGCCCAGATGACGCGCGCAACCGGCGGCTTCGAGCGGTTTGAGCCGCTCGATAAATGCCGCCGCGTACGTTTCAGCCGGGTTGGCCCGGCCAATGAAATGGAGTTCGAATTTCAAGCCCTGCCGGTGCAATGCCTGCGCCATCTCCAGCAGTTCCAACTGCCGTTTTCTTGGGGTGATGACACCTACATTCAATAAAATACAAGGACGCACCCCGGCTGGAACCGCGGTAAAAAAATCACGTTGCAGGGCATTGGGCACCCGCCACACTCGTCGGGCGCGCGGCCGGACCAGAGCTTCGGTGTAAACCGAGTTGCCGAAGACACCGGCCGTTCGTCGCAATGTGAAATTTTCCAGCTGTGCCGCCAGCCAGTAAAAACTGCCGATGGGGGCCTTGAACAAACGCGCCAGTTCCGCCATGTTGCCGTGAATCGTCACCACGTTCGGAAAACCGGAAAAAACCGCGCTGATGGCACAATCACGTTCCGTTCCCTGGCCATGAACAATGTCCGGCCGGATTTCTTTCAGCTTCCTCCGGATTGCCCGGATGCAGCCTTGATACCCCGTCCGCATCCACCCGATTTTGGGCACGGACAAGCTGTGAAACCAGATATTATCCGCCAGTTTTCCGGGAGATGCCATCGCCCTTTGAGCGCAAGCAAGGACATGGACTTCCACTTCCGGCAGGGCGGCAAATCCCTGCAACAATGCTTCGGGAGCCGTTCCAAAATATGGCGCCGGTTTTGTGTATTCCCTGAAATTTTCCCGATTATCCGTGGTTAAAATGGCGATTTTCATTTGCCTTGGGAAAACTAGCTGGAAACCGCAGACATTTGAAGGATGGATTTGCACGCCGAATACATCCAGGCGCAACTGGAGGGCATGTTGTCCGAAAGGGATGATAGATTGGATGATCTGGGCTACACGCCCGCACAGTGTGCAGCCCAAGCCGCCGTCCTGCTGGCGGGGATGAACATGGACAGACGATCCGCGAAGTACTCGGGTGCGGTTTTCCTTGACCCGCCGCGGACAGGACAGGACTCTCGGTGCGGTCAAACGTCATGTTGATGAAGGTTGCACTTTGTTTGGAATATCCGATTGGCTTACGCGGCGGCGTCAGCGTTCTCGTTGAAACCTTGCTGCGGGAATTAACCCGCCTAGGGCATGAAGTGGTACTGGTCTCCCCCGATGACTCCGCCACTCTGCGCCAATCCGAAGCCGGGAGTCTGATCCGGGAACATTTTCACTGGGACCCCATACACCGTCCCTCCATTGCGAACGCCAAAAAGCTGGCCCGCCAGTTGGCGGAGTCGCGGGTGGCCCTTGCCCATTTTCACGCGGGCGGCAATTACGGCTGGGGCAACCGTTTTCCGTGGCACAGTCCGGTTTATTTTCTCGATCGCCTGGGAATCCCCTGCGTTACCACTGTTCACCTGGTTGTGGACATCCTGGATGGATATTGTGGGGCGCAAAAACCGGTTTGGTTCAAGATTCTCATGCTGCCGCTGGCTTGGTGGGGGAAAATGCAGCAGGTCCGACACGTCCGCCGGGAAATCGCCGTTTCGCAGCATGATGTTCAAAAACTCCGCCGCTGGTATCGGCCTTTCCGTGACCGATTCGTTCAAATCTACCACTCGCGTTTGACGCAGGGTAGTTTGCCAGTTCCACCGGCAAAACGGGAGCCGGTTATTTTGAACGTGGGGCATATCGCCTGGCGCAAGGGACAAGTTGTTTTAGCCGAAGCCTTCGCCCAAATCGCCGCGCGCCATCCCGAATGGACGCTCCAACTCGCCGGGCAGGGGGCGGATGAGGTTTTCACTGAACAAATCTGCCGGATCACTCGGGAACACCGGCTCGACGGGCGCATCCGGGTGCTTGGCAAACGCAATGACGCCCTTGCCCTCATGCAACGCGCCGCCATTTATGTCCAACCCTCGTTCTGGGAAGCGTTGGGACTGGCTTTGCAGGAAGCGATGTTTTGCGGCTGCGCTTGTATCGGCAGCCGCGCCGGCGGGATTCCGGAATTGATTCAAGATGGACGGACGGGAATTCTTGTCGAGCCGGGCGTGGTGGCGCAATTCAGCGGGGCCATTGAAAAATTGATTGCGGACGAAACGTTGCGCGGGAATATGGGCCGAGCCGCCGCTGCCTCCATCCAGGATCGGGGAATGACGGTTGAAACGATGGTCAAACGGCATCTTGAACTCTATGAATCCATTGTCGCAGGAAACTAAGCGCCATTTCGTGGTGGCCACGCCCGGGCGCTCGGTCTGCGACGACAACGCGCGCGCGCTGGAGCATTATGACCTGCTGCGATTCATTGCCCTCGGCACGCGGCGCGGCACGCGCGGCGTGCCGCCGGAGCGGACACGATTGCTTCCGGCGTTTGGACTTGCCAGTTTTGTCAGCGAATCTTTTCGTTTCCGGCTGCATCCATGGTTTGACCGCTGGGTCAAACACCAGTTGCAGCCCGGCGACCACATCATTTCCAGTTATGGCTATGCCAATGAATGTTTCAAGTTTGTGCAGTCGCAGGGCGGCAAGACGTTTTTGGACGGCGGCAATTCACACCCGGAAAATTTTTGGGCCATCCTGGAAGAAGAACATCGCCGCTGGAATTGTCCATATCCGCCCTTGCCCCGCCACCATTATGAGCGGTCGGTGGCGATGATGGAACGCGTGGACTATGTCCTTTCACCAAGCTCCTACGTTACCCGTTCCTTTTTGGAACGCGGCTTCAAGCCGGAACAAATTCTTCGCAACGTTTATCCGGTGGATTTGTCCTGCTTTTCGCCGGCGCGCATACCGCGCCCGGCGTCACGTCCGTTGACCCTGATTTGCACCGGCAGCCTGTCCCTGCGCAAGGGAACGCCCTATCTGCTGGAAGCCTTTCGCATCGTGCGGCACAAAATCCCCGGTGTCCGGCTGTTGTTGACCCGGATCATCGAGGATAGCATAAGGCCCATTTTGCTGCGGTACCAGGATTTGCCGATCGACTGGTCTCCTGGTCTGCCGCATGCGCAACTGGCGGAACGGCTGCGGAGCGCCGATATGTTTATGCTGCCTTCGCTCGAGGACGGTTTTGCACGGACTGTGACGGAAGCCCTAGCTTGCGGCCTTTTGGTGGTTACGACGCCCAATACCGGCGCGAGCGATTTGATTGAGCCGGGAATCAACGGCGAAGTAGTGCCGATTCGTGACCCGCAGGCGATTGCCGACGCCGTATTGAAATGGGCGGACAGGATTCTTGTGCCGGGCTGGCAGCCGCGCGTTTTGTTAAATGCGGAGTTGTTGTCGTTCGGGCATTTCGAGCGTGTTTTCCTTGAGCAACTCCGCCAGCTTGGCCTCGTCGATACAATATAAACATCCGCCAATCCCCATCCAAATGCCATCCAAATGGCTTGCCCTGCAAGCGAAGTTGTAGTAGCCACACGCCGTGTCTCAAAACATTCCGAATTCCGATTCTCTCCGTGTAGCCTTGGTAAGCGGCGGTTTGGCTTTCGGCGGCACAACGACCTTTGATTTATTTCTTGGCGGGGGCCTCCAAAAACTGGGCGTGCCGGCCAAGGTATTCAGTTTCTCGAGCCACCATCCCATGCGTGCCGATTTTGACGATTTGGTTATTCCCGTTCATCTTGAAGATGAACGCCGGCTGATTTACGAAGACCGTCTTGCTGGCATTTACGGTGCCGTCAGGGCATTTGCTCCCCATGCTGTCTTTGCCGTATTGGGGTCGGAATCCTTCGAGTTATTGCGTTATTTGCCAAAAGACGTATTGAAGGTGGGAATGCTCCACGACGACCATCCAGGCACTTACAACCTGGTGCGTCGGTATTCAACTGCCTGCGACCATCTGGTGACAATTGCGGCGAATATTGCGGATCGCGTCCAACGTGAGTTGCCCGGCCTGCCCTGCACCCGTTTGCTGCCCGGCAGTTTGTTCGCAGACGGGAGACGGGTCCGCGAGCCGAATCCGCGCGAACCGTTAAAAGTGCTTTATTACGGACGGCTGGTACAGGTGCAGAAACAGGTCTTGATGCTCCCGGAGATCTGGAGCGTGTTGAAACACCGGAATATCTCCATCCGCTGGACCATCCACGGACAAGGGCCCGATGAAGCCGCCTTGCGCCGCGGCTTGGCCGAAGCCAGTCAGGCAGGTGAAGTCAACTTCTCCCCGCCGGTACCGTTCAATCAGCTGGGCGATATGATACGACGGCATGACGTATTCATCGTCACTTCCCGACATGAAGCGGGTCCGATAACGCTGGTGGAAGCCATGGGGCATGGGCTGGTCCCGGTTTGTGCGGACATCCCCTGCCTCATTCAGGAGATGGTCAACCCACAAAATGGTTTCCGAGTGCAGATGGATGCCCCGAAAGCCTACGCCGAGGCCATTGAGCGATTGGATGGCGACCGCGTCATGCTGGAGCGGATGTCCGCTGCCGCGTTACAGACAATCAACGCGGACTTTACCGCTGAAGCCATGGCGCAACGATACGTGGATTTCATCCGCCGTAATGCCCCGCCTGTTTCCCGGGTGGAATGGCCCGCCCGCATTAAGATCAAACCCATGCTTGGCTCCTCAGGGGTTTTTTGGATTCGCCAAAAGTCAGGTACGCTTCAGCATGCCTACAGACTACTGAAACGATTGAGGCATTAATACCCGATCTACGTCCAGTTCCGTTCGATCACGCCAAGTCAACCCGCATCTGCTTTGCTCTTGCCGTGCTCAAAGGAATCATCTGTCTATCTAAATTCAGGGGGCTGATTTTTGTGCAAGGATTGTCCAACCGAGAGTCAAATCCGGGTTGTTCCGTTTCCGGTCAGCCCAGAGGAAAAAGCCGTTCCAAGCGCGACGCATTATCCGCAGTTTTAAGTAGTGATGTAGGACATGCATTCCGACCTGTCCCAACAAAGCCCAGCGGCCGCCAGATGGCCAGAGTTCCTTAATCTCAAAACCCGCTGTCGCCGCCAGATACCGCAAGCCATATCCTGGATAACGATAGAAATCGTAGGGCTCTTCGTGCGACGGCCAATACATTGGCACGGTTAAAAGCACGTTTCCGCCCGGACGTAATATTCGGTGGAACTCGCGCCAGACTGCCAACGGATCGGGAACATGCTCAAGAACTTCGGTGCAGAGAATCGAATCGAAACTTTCCGCAGCCACTGGGATCGCGTGCGCCGGACAGGTAAAATCAACCTTGCCACGGTTGTCATCAAAATCGCACGCCACGATGCGGCTGGCGTGAGCAAAGTAGGCACGGTAAGGCTGTTCTCCGCAACCGACGTCAATCAACTCCCCGCTCAACCGTGGTGCCAATCCGGCAATGCTGCGTTCGATGAGTTGGCCCCTGATATAAGCGGTGTCCGATTTATCGGTCCAAGAGGCTGGTTGGCGAGTTTGGCTAGCATAGAGTGCGCGCAATGCGAGCTTCAACCTGTTTAACTCAATCTGGTCCATATTTCATCCCAATCTGGGCAGTTACTTGGTCTGCTACAAGTAAAAACCCATTTATGCCCGCTCAATGTCTCTTCTACAAGCCGGTCCGCCAAGAATGATGGCCATTCGTTGCAACGGCTGCGGTAATTTGCCGACCATTTCAACTGCCAAATCGGACGGCAGAGCGAAGCGCAATGAAACCCAGGTGCCGATCAACGTCAACAGGCCGCAGTTGATGACCAATCGGAGCCAGTCGGGTGCTCCCCGCAGCATCCATTCGCTGGCCAGCCAGCATGGCACCATGAATCCCACGATCCAAAACAAAGGCCATTGCCAGTCCCACACGAGTGGTTCCCAGCCTTTTCCCGACAGTTCGGCGATGCGCCACACACCGCAGAGCCAGGTACACAACGCGGTCGCCACCAGCGAGCAGATCAACATGCCGGTAATTCCGTTGGCGGGAAGGACAAAAACCGCCACCCCGACGAACAGCACGCCCTCAAGCAAAAAAATGTATTTCAGCCCCCGGATATGTTTCAGGCACATGATAAGGGAATTATGGCAGCACTGCTGGGTTGATAAGATCAGCCATAACGCCAGGAGCACGTTGTCCGTGGCCGGCCAGGAAAAGCGTCCGTGGGTCCAGATGCTCACAAACGGCCCGTTGCAGGCAGCGAGCAAAACGCCGCACAAGCCGGCAAACACATTGGCGATGATGAACAATCCGCGGTACCGATCCCACAACCGCGCCCGTTCCTGGCGCACCTGCATTTCCGCGAAGGCCGGCATGGCGTTGCCCACAATCTTGGTTACGATTTGCGTGACGAGAGTGAACAACTTGGTCATCACCGACCACAACGCCGCCGCCTCCATGCCCAATTGTCGTGAAACCAGCACCGTTTGACTCGACACAATGAGTTGCGTCCCGATGGTGATCAGGAAAAGTTCCGCGCCATAACTGAACAATTCATGGAACTGTTCCCGGGAAGCCCGTCCCCATTCCCCTGCCCGGGGCCAAAAGCCGAGCCGGAAACACGCCGCCGCATTCAGAACGACTCCGCAAATCCAGCTTGCCGCCGCTCCCGCCAGCAGGCTGTAGATGCCCAGCCCAAAATGAAAACCAATCCAGAGCACGGCAAACCCGATGGCGAGTTGGGCGATCCCGTAATAATTGCCGACATCCATCCGCTGCCACGCGTACAGCAACTGGCCAAAAATGCGCGACATGAATGTCGCCGCTGTGAGGAAGACCTGACCAATCATCAACCACAAGAACTGCCGGGAGAGGTCTTGCGGCACCCGCAACCAGACGGCCATGAACCAGACCAGACTCAGTCCCACCACCAGCACGATGAGTCCCTGGGCCAGGCCAACCAGGAAGCTGCTCTTGATGGCGCCCCCGTAGCGGCCGTTGGCTTGTTCATCCTTGTGATCAATCAGGATCCGGGAAATCGAACTGCCCATGCCGAGATCAACGAGAGAGATGTAGCCGGCAATTTGGAGGGTAAGCGCCCAGAGACCGAATTCCGCCTTGCTCAAATATTTCAGTGCCAGCGGCACTGACGCCAGGGTGTAAAGCACATTGACGCCCAAAAATACATAGCTGGAAAACAGGGAATGAGTGAATTTTTTCAGCCGGGACATGCGTTGCTCTCGGTCTTCCGGATCACCCAATCCAAGCCGGCCTTTTCACTCTGGTCATGCCGGAAGAGACAGTGGCCGGACAAAGTTCGTTCATTTTTAAAGACTGGGCGCCACTGCTTTTGAAAGCAACAAAAAACTACAACCACCCCAATAGCCATTCAGCGACCCATCTCATTCGTATTGCCGGTGTTTTTAAATTCGCCAGGAATTGAGGACAACCCTTCGCGTGTGCATCCGTGGTAAACAGAGATTTTAACCTGCTGGTCAATCAAACTGCCATCCGTCCCAATGCCACCATCGGATGGATGGTAAGCAAAGAACAAATTGAACTTCCACCTGATTCTCCTTCCGCTCTCAACGCCATCAACTCCAAGAGGTGAAAATGTGGGCCGAACCACCGGCCGGGAGCAGGACCGAACCGCTTTATGTTTACACCTCCATCGCAAATGATTCCGGCAACCCCCTAGTTTGCCATTTACAGGCGGACTCCGTCTAAATAGTATTAGATGGTCGAAATTTTGAGATGTTCATGGCAAAGCTCTTGTTTAAAAAAAACCGAACCAACGTGATTCTGGCGATGGGAATGCCCACCGCCGGGTTGGAAACCATTTCCAGACACACATCACCGGCGATGATCCCCATCAACTACCACCTGGTCATCCACCATGTGAGGCACCATCTCCACGGCCAGGACAACACACGTGTCATGCATGGTCTGCGTCAAACTGAGACAGGCTTCCCACGTTTCGTCCGGCAGATTTTGGGACGAGCCGCGGAAATCGCCCGTGTGCCTGTCGAAAACAACCCCGGCTCAACGAACGGCCAAACTGAATTTATTCCAGTCTAACAAACAGTGGTAGAGAGAGGCTTTATGGCTATCAAGGATGTGGTGAAAAATCTCCTCGGCGACAGAATTGTGGGATGGTTGGACTTTCTCCAACATCCCAGCATGCAAGCCAGCTGGGGTGGGCCGTTTAACGGCCAGAAATTCAGGCAGCGCATTTTCTTCGACCTCTTATACTGTTTCCCAATCAAAGCGATTGTGGAGACAGGCACATTCCGGGGGACGACCACGGCCTTGTTCGCCGCGACGGGCCTGCCTGTTTACACCACGGAAATCCATCCCCGCTTCTTTTCGTATTCGAGGTTGCATTTTCTCTTCAATCGCGACGTCATCCACCTGTATAATCAGGATTCCAGGTCCTTCCTGCGGGCTCTGAGCGAAGACCGTTCGGTCCCCAACGAAGATGTATTTTTCTATCTGGACGCACATTGGGGTGAGGATTTGCCTTTGCGGGAAGAACTGGAAATCATCTTCTCGAACTGGAAACGACCGGTTGTGATGATCGATGACTTTGCCGTGCCGAATTCCGACTATGGATTTGACAGTTATGGTCCTGAGAAAACGCTGAATCTAAAGTATATCGAGCCCATCGTATCGGCTCACAAGCTTTCCATTTTCTTTCCCGCGGTGAACTCTTCGGAGGAAACTGGCACAAAACGAGGCATCGTCGTGCTGTGCCCGGAGACGTCCGGCTTGGAGATCGACACAAAAATCAAGACGCTCATCCGACATTCATCGCATCTACAAGGTTGATCGGGGTGCCTTGGACAGTGTGCGGCAATCAAAAGGAGACGCCCTCGGATTCGAAGAATTTCTTGATCAACTCGAGGTCGATGACGATCTTGGATACGAACCGTCCGCCACAGGGAATGAGTGTGGCGTGGTAGTCCAACTCCACCACTTGGGCAATCCAATCAACCCAGCCGTCCGGCCAGAAGTCGGGCACCAGATGCATCACCAGGCAGCCGGGTTTGCAAAAAATCACGTTCGACATGTTGCTTCCCACAAACGAACAAATCGCGTCGGCTTCCGAGAACAATTTGATGGTTTGGGCAAAAGTCAATTCCACATCATTGACCACCGCCCACCCCTTGCTGCGGAAGAAATCACGAATCTCGGCGCTGTTTTCTATCGCCCGGCTTTTGCCGGTGCGGTGGAAGTAGAATTTTTTGGGACCGGAGTAACTCGGATCGCCTTTGGGCAGGAGCGCCTTGCGCGTAGCGTGGACGGCATAAGGATTGTAGCAATCGATCATGCTCACGGGGGAACTGAAGAAATAATGTTCGACTTCCAGATGGCGTTCGGGAGTCGGGCGGCAACGGTCCCAAACTCCCATCAATTCAAGACTTTCCTTTTGGTAAGGCTTCAGGTCCGCCGGCACGATAATTTTTGTATCGGGAGGGAATTCCGACAGCAGAAGGAGGCGGGGTAGAGCGTCATGCAACCAATGGCCGTAGATGGCAAAACCCCGATTGGGCACCCACAGGGAAACGATGCTTGTCCAGTTGCCGTCCAGCCTGGTCAGCGGCGGCAGGCGGAGATAGCGGCTGGCTGAGTCCGTGCGCCAACACCTCTCATTGTAAGCTGATTCGACGCAAAGCGTCTTATCCGGCATCAGAAGGGCAAGGCTTTCCGTAATCAACCGGGCGTTGGAATGTTCGCTCCACAATATCGGCCAAGGCTGCCAAAGATGCTGTTGCATGCCACTCGTGACCAGCAGAGAATCACCGGCCACTCGCGGCACGCCCTGATCATGAAGGACGATTCGTCCATTGAGCCTGGGCCAGCCGCAACGCAACGCCTGATACACGGAGAAAACTCTGGCTGGGGGACCGAACCGGGTGGAATTCACGAACAGACCCCGTGCAAATTCCCAGAAGCCGTCCACCAATGCCACCCATAGCGTCCGACGCAGCCATCTACCGGCTTGGTGAATCACCGGCCAACGCCGCAACCAGTACGCGATGGCGTTGATCCGCCGTGGTGGGAGGGTGCTATGGCTCATAGGCTGGTTTCCGTTGGGTTATCCAACCCGCCAAGGCACGGGGTTGTTCTTTCCGCGAGTTAAGACCAAGACGGTGCATGGGGCAGTTTTCAAAAAAAGTCATCCGCTAACCGCGGGATGATGGTCAAACGAGCCACTTTCAATGGCGTTCCTCTATCAACACGCCAAGTATCGCGCAAGTAGAAACCGGATCTGCTTTTTTCGACATCTTGCAGGGTGTTGCCCACGCGGCCGGATTATGCACCCCCACGGTTAGCAAGAGGGTGCTCGTTGGAACTAGTAAAATCGGCGTTTATGTGAAAACCGGATTGATTTCACCATGGGAAAAGCAACGACAGGCCCAAAACCCGTTCGACAGGCACGCCGAAAATCATCAGGCCGGAAAAAAATTCCGCCAGCCGCAGCGTTGTCAACGTGACGGGGATTTCCGCGCCCGGGCCCGCTCCCGGCGGGCGCGCAGTTGCAGGGTGAGGGTTTCGGCTTCTTCCAGCCACTCCAGCTTTTCGCGGAAGGTGCTTTGCAGCCCCAGCAACAGAGTGCTCATTTCGGCCCCCTCAAAGGTGCAGGATTTCCATCCCGGATGGGCATATAGTTGTTTCTTGGTCACGATTTTTTCCGATGCGGGTTCAGTTTGAGCAGTTGTTCAATATCCAGCAAATCCTGGCTGCGGCCGGCGGATTTTTTCAAGTCGAGCAATGTTTTATAACTGACGATGGCGGCCGACTCCTTTCCGAAAACCGGCTCGCGCCGCGCGCGCGTCAATTCTTTTTTAAAATCAAACGGCTCATAAACAAACACGTCTATCGGCGTGCGACGGTGAATATCGCTCCACAATTGCAGAACAACCATGTTCTTTTCCCGCCGCCACTGTTCGCGCAGCGCCGGATCTGCGAATTGCTCGGGGGTCACTGGAATTCGCATCTGGTAACCTATGGTCATCAATGCCCGAAGTCCACGGATGATGTTTTTGCGTTCCAAGCCGATGACCAGGTCCAGGTCTCTGGTGAACCGCTCGTACCCGTGCGCCACGACCGCCACTCCGCCGACGATGAGATATTTCACCTTCGCGCCGTTCAGCGCCCGGACGATGGTTTCAATGCTGTGGACTTCCATGATCCAAAGCCAAGATTAGCGGAATTTAGTCCGCCAGCAAGCATGTTAGGTAACTGCCTCTGCCAAAAAATCGGCCGGCCTCCACGCTCAAATACGCTTGCAGTCTTGCGCCACTCTGTTTCCATTACGCGCCTGCCTTTGGGGCAAAAATTATGCACTGTGTCATCGGTTCCGGCCCGGCGGGCGTCGCCTGCGCCAAGGCGCTGCTCGCCCGCGGCGCCAGCGTGCTCCTGCTGGACGCCGGTCTGGATTTGGAACCCGACCGCGCCCAGGTCGTCCGCCAACTGGCCGCCACCAAGCCATCGGAATGGCCGCCCGGACAGATGGCCAGATTGAAGGAGGGCATGGTCGCCGGTGCCAAGGGCGTGCCCCTCAAATTTGTTTTTGGCTCCGATTATCCGTATCGCGAAACCGAAACGCAAACGCCGTGGCAGGGACACGGGGTGGGCATCCGCCCGTCACTGGCGCTCGGCGGGCTCAGCACGGTCTGGGGCGCGGCCATGCTGCCGTATCGGGACGCGGACATCGCGGGCTGGCCAATCAAGAACGCGGCCCTGGAAAAGCATTATCGCGCCGCAGCTGAAATGGCCGGACTGTCCGGGCAACGGGATGATCTGGAGGAATTGTTTCCGTTGCATTGCGACCACCCATCCGCCATCCAGCCCAGCCGCCAAGCCGAACTGCTTTTAAGGAATCTACAACGGCACCGGGCCGGACTGCGTGAACGCGGCTGGCATTTCGGCCGCGCCCGCGTGGCCATCCGCGCCGCCGACAACCCGAAAGGCATCGGCTGCATCCGTTGCGGCTTCTGCCTGTACGGCTGTCCCTATGGCTGCATTTACAACAGCGCCGATACCGTGCAGGAATTGCGCGCGGATAAAAATTTCACGTATCAACGCGATGTCATCGTCACCACGTTGCGCGAGGATGCCGGCAAGGTCATCCTCCGGGGCCATCATCGCCGGACGCGCGAGCCGCTTTCATTTGAAGCCAGCCGCGCGTATCTGGCGGCGGGCGTGATTCCGACCGCGCAGATTCTATTGCGTTCGCAATCCGCCTACAACGAGCCCCTGCGTTTGCAGGACAGCCAGTATTTTCTTTTCCCGATCGTGCTGGCCCGCCGGACGCGCGGCGTCCAGACCGAACCGCTTTACACGTTGAGCCAGTTGTTCATAGAACTTTGCAACCCGCAAATCAGCCGTCACACCGTGCATCTCCAACTGTACACCTACAGCGAAATGGTCGGGCAGGCGGTGCGAAAAACCTTTGGCCCGTTGGCCGGACCGCTGGACCTTCTGGCCCGGCAATTGGAGGAGCGGCTGTTGATTGTGCAGGGATTCGTGCACTCGGACGACTCACCGTCCATGAACATGACTTTGAAACCCGCCGGCGCCAACGGGGGCGACTGCCTGCAGGTGACGGTGCAACCGAATCCCGAGGGTCGGCGAGTGGTGAAACGCGTGCTGCGCGAAATGCTCCGGCAGTCGCGGCGGCTGGGTGGAATGCCCTTGTTGCCGATGCTGCAAATGGCAGACCCGGGCCGGAGTTTTCATTCCGGCGGCTCGTTCCCGATGCGGGAAAAGCCGGGCGTCTTTGAAAGCGATTGCCTGGGCCGGCCGCAGGGCTGGACCCGCGTTCACGCCGTGGACGCAACCGTACTGCCGAGCGTGCCCGCGACGACGATTACTTTTTCCGTCATGGCCAACGCCCATCGCATCGGCTGGGAGTCCGCCGCGCTGGATTGAATTTTTTACGATAAATTGGCAGGGCCGCGCTGCCGCACGGCCATAAATATCGGCGGCGCGGCAGCACCGCCCTACCGCGGCAATGTGATATGAGCAACGCAACAAGCGAAAATTCATCGAAGCCCGTTTGCGCAATCACCGGCACCGGGGGGTTCGTCGGCGGTTATCTCAAGGATTATTTTGCCCGGCACGGTTGGGAAACTTTGGAACTGACCCGCCGGCCAAAACCCGGCACCCGGGCGGTGGCCTTTCAACTGGGCGCCGATATTTCTCCGGCGTCGCTTGCCGGAGTGACCGCGCTCGTGCATTGCGCCTACGATTTCCAGCCGTTGCACCGGGACGACATCCGCGCCGTGAATGTGGAGGGCACCCGAAAACTTCTCTCGTCCGCGCGCGCGGCGGGCATCGGAAAAATCGTCTGCCTTTCGTCCATCAGCGCCTACGACGGCTGCCGGTCGCTTTACGGCCGGGCGAAACTGGAGATTGAAAAAGTTGCGCTGGACCAGGGCGCGCTGGTGATCCGGCCTGGATTGGTTTATGGCGGCGGGCCAGGCGGAATGTTCGGCCGATTGGTCGGGCAGGTCCGCCAAGCCTCCGTGCTGCCGATTTTTGGCGACGGTTCCCAGATCCAATTTCTCGTTCACAACGAAGACCTGGCCGCGTATATCGAGAAATTCACCGCGGGAAAAACCCCGGCCGGGCCGCCGCTATTGACCGCCGCTCACGCCCAGCCGTGGCCGTTCAAACAATTGCTTTTGGAAATCGCCCGCGGGCTGGATAAAAGAATCAGGTTCATTCCGCTGCCGTGGCGGCTGGTGTGGGCCGGGTTGAAATCCGCCGAGACGTGCGGTTTGCGATTGAACTTCCGCAGCGACAGCCTGGTAAGCCTCATGCATCAAAATCCGAGCCCGGACTTTTCACCCAACGCCCAAGCCGGACTGGTCTGCCGTCCGTTTCAGGTTGAACAATTGGAGTTGTGACCAGGCTCAACCCGCCGGGGCGGGTGGTTTGCGCGAGATGGTTTTCAAGCCGAGCACGCTCATGAAGAAACTGGAAAAGACGGCTTGAACGCCGAGAATCATGAGTGTCGTCGCCGGAATCAGCCGCCGCAGATTGTCCTCCATGGAAGGCAGCACCCCATAGTGTGCTTGCTTCCAGATCCACAGCGCGTGAAGAAACAGGGCGGCGCCAGAGAATAATATCAACAGCCCGGCGACGATCCCTTTTTCGAGCGTGAAAACCTTGAAGACGCGCGTCAGTTTTGGATCGTCCGGCAACAGTCCTTCGGCAATGGCAAAAACCTTGGTGTAAAAGGCGAACGCCACGAGCTGAAAACCGACCACGATCGCCATGCACGCCATCGCGAGCGTGCCGACATTAAGTTCGATGCTGCCGACGCTGATGTCTTTGAACGACAGAACGGCGGCCAGCATGATTCCCCCCGCCGAAAGCACCAGTCCCGGCACCAGAAACAGCCACCGCGGCGAATAAATCAGCATGAAGCGCAGATGCCGCCAGCCATCACGCCACGGTTTCAAGTGCGGCGGTCGCGAGCGCCCATCCTTGTGCAACGTGATGGGCACCTCGGTGATTTTCAGTTTCTTGAGCGTGGCCTTGATGACCATTTCGGAGGCGAATTCCATGCCGGTGGTCTGCAATTCCATTTTTTCAAACGCTGACCGGGTGAAACCCCGCAGACCGCAATGAAAATCCCGCGCCGGACATTTGAAAAAAAGCTGGCCGATGGATGACAAAACCGGGTTGCCCAGCCAGCGGTTTTTCCAGGGCATTGCACCGGGCATGATTTTTCCGCCGCCGGATGGCAGACGGCAACCCATGACCAGGTCAAAGCCTGCCTGGAATTTTTTCACGAACCGGTCAACTTCGGAAAAATCATAGCTGTCGTCGGCGTCGCCCATGATGATCCACTGGCCGGCCGCGGCGCGGACGCCGCCGATGAGCGCACTGCCGTAGCCTTTTTCCCTGACGAGCACGAAACGCACGCCGGCTTTTTCGGCGATGGCCTGCGAACCGTCGGTGCTGCCGTTGTCGGCGATTAGAATTTCGCCGCGCACGCCTGAGCGCTGAAGACCAACCTTCGCCTTTTCGATGCAGTGAGCAAGCGTTTCCGCCTCGTTCAGACAGGGCATCAGAATGGTCAGTTCAACAGGTTCGGTCATGGCAAAAATCTACTTCAACGCCAGCCGGATTGGCGAGTACGGGTTTCGGCCCAATCCAATCAAAATGCATCAGGCATTGGCACGTTGAAAATGATTGCCTCGGCGGCGGCAAAGAATTCAGGCGATCCGGGCTGCAAACCCTTCAGCGGCGGCCTCCGAGTCAGACCGACATGGGATTATGATGGCGGGCGTTCTTCCAGCGTCGGTTGCCGGTCTTGATCTGAATCCAGCCGTTTACCGACCAGCTTTTCCAGTTCCAACAGGCGCAGATTGACGCTGTTGAGAATCAACCCCAGGCCCAGGCTGAAACAGGCCAGCACGATCAGGGATGCGGCCAGCATCGCGCTCGGCACCGCGTGGACGTATCGCTCGGTGATGTATTCGTAAACCGGGCGGGAACCGACAATGAGACCCAGAACCAGGAGCAGGAGGCTGCCGATGCCGAAAAAGGTCAGCGGCTTGTAGGATTTCATGATCAGGAAAAGCTTCAGGATGACGCGAAACCCGTCGGACACCGTGCTCAATTTGGAAAAGCTCCCCTCGGGCCGGGCGCGATAGGGCGCCGGCAATTCCTTGATGACCAGCCGGCGGTAAAGCGCCTGCAACGTGAGTTCGGTTTCCACATCAAATCCCCAGGCGGTGATGGGAATCTGCAACGCCGCCTCCCGGGTGAAAACGCGGTAGCCGGAAAAGATGTCCGAGACCTGGGATTGGAACATCCAATTGATGATGCCGCAAACCAGGCGGTTGCCGGCAACGTGCAGCGGGCGGAAGGATTTTTCGCCGTAGTTCGTGAGCCGCGTGGCCACGGTCATGTCAGCGTCGCCGCGCAAAACCGGCTCCAGCAATTTGTGGACGTGACCGGCGTCATAAGTGTCATCGCCGTCCACCATGACCAGAATGTCCTCCTGCACCTGGTCAAACATGCTCGCCACCACAAAACCTTTGCCCTGTCTTTTTTCGCGGCGCACGATGGCGCCGGCCTTTTTTGCGTTGGCGGCCGTGGCGTCCGTGCAATTGTTGTCATACACATAAATGCGCGCCTCGGGCAGGGCGCGGCGAAAATCTTCCACCACTTTCCCAATCGTCAATTCCTCCTGGTAACAGGGAATCAGGACGGCAATTGTCGGATTTTTTTGTGATAAATCATGCATAACTTTGACCGTCTGTCAGTCGGTTCACAGACGATTTGATTCAACCATCACTGGCGCAGTTTGACCAGACACCAGTCGGTGGGGCCATTGCCCGCCCGCAATTCCAAACTCAGGCGCTGGACCACCTCGCCGTTGTTCCGGACCAGCCATTCGTCCAAAGAAACATTCCAAACTTGTAACATAATACTCGAACTTACCAGCACGTATTTAATGCCGCGTTGTCGGATTGCTTCAGGCGTATCATCACAACAAACATGCAAAATACGGCGTGACCCAAACGGTTGCCAGAGCGTCGCCTCCGGATCGTCCCCGGTGACGAACCCCAGCGGATTGGCATCCGCGGGCAAAACCGCCCGGGCCGGTTCAAAAGCATCCACGCGCGCGCCATAGACGGAATAAACCGTTTTCACGCGGGTAAACCACCTGGCATCCGCTGCGTGCGGCTGGATGGTTTTCAACAGTGTCTGGACGGGAAACAACGGACGCGCCGGCGAGATGATCAACAGCCCGACCGCAACCGCAAAAACAGCAAACACCGAAACGCGCCACCAATGTTTCCCTATCAGCCGTTCATGTCCGTTGGCCGCCAGCAACGGTGGCAACAGCAGTAAATAATAGGGCATTGCAATACGGGCAATGGCATCGTTGTCAGCCTGTGTCATCAGGGCGCAAAACGAAATCACGGGCGCAAACCGCACGCACGCCCGCCAAGCCGAGCCATCGGGCTTTTCCAACACGACGGCGGGATTTTTGCGCCGTTCAAATTTTGCCGCAATCACACTGGCCAGCAGCAAAACACAAACTCCAAACCCCAGACCTGCGTTTTCCTCGATCTGCATTTCGTACAGGTGCAATTTGCCCCCCGGCAACTCAATGACTTGCGCCAGTTGTCCGGCCAGTTTCGATGGCAATATCCGATCGACACCTTGATTCCACCAGCCTGCCAGGGGAAAAATCGGCGGGACAAAATTTCGGATGGCGATTAATGCCGTACTGCCTCCGGATCGCAAAAAAACCGCGTTTTTCACGCTACTGCGCCCGACATGAAACCCTGACCAGTCACCGGAAAATTTTGCATTTAAAAACAGTGTGGGCAAAGCCGAGGCAAAAATGGCAATAAGGCAAACCGTCAAAGTCCGCAATGGCCAGCGAAAAATCAATTTAAGCGAAGGCAAAATGGCCACCGCCCACGGCAACAGCAACGGCAGGCTGCTCGTTTTAGCACTGGTCATGATGGCGGCGGCAAGGATGGACGCGAAAAGATCCCGCGCCGCACACGAGTTCTTTGCGCGCACCGCGAAGTCCACCGCCGCCAGCGCGAAGGGCACGCCGAACAAATCGTTGCCGATGCTTCCGGCTTGCAGCAAAAAGCCGTAGCCCGTCGGCGCAATCCACATCCAGTGCCACGCCACGCGCGGGCGCACACCCAGCCGTGCGAACACGCTGAATACCAGTCCGGGCAGCAGCAGAAATGATACGGTGTTGATGAGAAACAGCGGCCGGTCGGTTTTCAGCAACGCGATGAACGGCGCAGAAACCCATTCGATGCCACACGAGCGGTTGTTAAGGCGCGCAAAATCCGTATGAATCCAATGCCATTGGCCCGCCGCCAGCCAGTGCAACACGCGCGGAATGCGATACGCCAGCGCATCGTAATTGCTCGGCGCATATAAAACCCCGCCCAGCCCGGCCATCGCCGCCAAAATCAGGAAGGCGAGCGGAAAAGGCCGGTGAAACCGTCGTTGCAATTTCTTCCAGGAAAGATGCGGGGAAATTCGCCCGGAAGTTTGTCTCCACCAGACCGCGAACGCCATGCTTCCCAACAGCAGCGCGACCGCGTACCCGGAGGTGTTCAATTGATGCAACGCCGATAGTATCCAGCCGGCGCAATTGAGATACGCACAAAACCAAACCCAAAGGAGGACGGCCGTTGGCATGATGATCAACCGCGCAAGAAATTATACTTGAATATGCACCACAAAGCGCGGATGCCGTCGCGCCAGCCGATTTTTTTGCCTTCGGCGTAAGTTCGTCCGTAATAAGAAATGGCCACCTCGTAAATGCGCAAGTTCAACCGGGCCACTTTCGACACCACTTCCGGCTCAAAACCAAAGCGATTTTCCTCAATCTTGATTTTTTGAATGATTTCGTGTCGGAAAACCTTGTAGCAGGCTTCCATGTCGCTCAGGTTCAGATTGGTAGCCATGTTGGAAAAGGCCGTCAAAAGGTTGTTGCCCACCGAGTGCCAGTAATACAACACACGATGCGCGCCCGCGCCCAGAAACCGCGAGCCAAACACCACATCCGCCTTGTTCGTCAAAATCGGAATCAGCAACCGGTGATATTCCGACGGGTCGTATTCCAAATCGGCATCCTGGATCATCACAATGGCGGCCGATGCGTGGGCAAAACCCGTGCGCAAGGCCGCGCCCTTGCCCTGATTTTGTTCATGCCGCACCAGGGTCACCCGGGCATCGCCTTTCGTGGCCGACTGCAATTTTTCCCACGTGCCATCCGTGGAGGCGTCGTCCACGATGACCAGCTGTTGAACCGGACGCTGCGCCAGCACGACCTGGATGACTTCGGCCACCGTCGCCGCCTCGTTGTAAACCGGTATCACAACCGAAAGGCACGGTTCAATGTCGGCGTTGGATTTGATTTCGCTCATTTGGCAATTTACCCAAAGCGGTTCGGTTTCAAAGAGGCTGGCAAAAATCCCGCAGCGGTTCAATCCGCAAATTGCGCGGCGTGATAATCCGATGCGGGTTCTGGGAGCGCCGGCGTTCCCAAGAGGCGATGTCACGGCCATGATTATTGGCAAATTCGCTTTTCTTTCCCGGCGGCCCTTTTACGCTGTCGCCATGCCTTCATTCGACATTGTTTCCCAGGTCAACTCGATGGAAATTGAAAACGCCGCCAACCAGGCCAACAAGGAACTGGCCAACCGCTTCGACTTCAAGGGCACCAAGGCGGAAATTGTTCTCGAGAAAAACGAAATCAAGCTCTCCGCCGCGGACCAGTTCAAAATCAACGCACTCACGGAAATCGTCATGGGCCGGCTCGCCAAACGCAACATCAGCCTCAAGAGCGTGGAAAAAGCCGAGCCGGACATCTCGCCGCTCGGCCACGCGCGGCAGGTCATCAAAATCAAACAGGGCATTGAAACCACCGTCGCAAAGCAGGTCACCGGCTTCATCCGCGACGGCAAATTCAAGGTGACGACGCAGATTCAGGGCGACGCCATCCGCGTGACCGGCAAAAGCCGGGACGAATTGCAGACCGTCATCGCCGCCGTCCGCGCGAAGGATTTTCCCGTGCCGGTGCAGTTTGTGAATTTCCGGGATTAGCGGTCCCAACGGGACACTCGGCAACGGCACAGCTTCGACCATTCGATGTTCGACGTTGGATGTTGAATGTTCGATGTTCCCCACCTCAAATCCCCACCACCTGCTGGTATTCCGGCACGAGGACTTCGGCCTTTGGCTTCATCGCGCGCAATGTTTCCGCGTGGGCCCGGCATTGTGCTTCTTCGCCATGGATACAGATGATTTTTTTGATGTCGCCGGAAATTCTTTCGACATATTGCTTCAATTCGCTCTTGTCCGCGTGCCCGGAATAGGTGTCGAGGGAAACAATTTTCGCGCGCACGTCCTGCGGTTCGCCGAAAATGTTCACCGGACTCTTGCCGGCCACGATTTGCGCGCCCAACGTGTTTTCCGCGCAGTAGCCGATGAACAATACCAGGTTGTTGGCATAACCAATGTGGTTTTTCAGGTGATGCCGGATGCGCCCGGCTTCGCACATGCCTGACGCGCTGATAATGACGGCGGGCTCCTTCAGGTCGTTGAGTTTCTTCGATTGCTCGGGCTCGCGGAGGTAGGTCAGGTTTGACATGCCGAAGGGGTTCGCCTTTTCGTGCAGGAATTGGTTGATGCTGTCGTTGAAACATTCCGGGTGCAGGCGGTAAATCTCCGTGGCGTTCACGCTCAACGGGCTGTCCACAAAAATCGGCGCGCGCGGCAGTTTCCCTGCCAGCGTGAGCTGGTTCAGCACATAAACAATCTGCTGCGTGCGCCCGACGGAAAACGCCGGGATGATGACCTTGCCCTTTTGATTCAAGGTCTCCAGCACCAGCCGGCCCACAGTCTGGTCGGCATCGGTGCGCACTTCATGGTCACGTCCGCCGTAGGTGGATTCAATCTGCAGATAATCCACATCTGCCACCGGCTCCGGATCGCGGAGAATTTCGTCGCCGCCGCGCCCCACGTCGCCGCTGAATAGATACCGGAACTGCCGCCCGCCCTCGCGGATATCCAGCACCACCTGCGCCGAGCCGAGAATGTGCCCGGCGTCGCGGAACGTCACCGTCACACCGTCCACGACCGGCACCGGGCGGTCGTAATTGACCGCGATGAATTGGCGCACGGCCTTCTCCGCGTCCTCG